>Ga0302173_10001300_pt1 | contig 12601 bp, 16 predicted proteins | sample I_Fen_N3_1_FD_198785 | JGI IMG/M metagenome (GOLD analysis project Ga0302173, IMG submission 198785) | Peat permafrost microbial communities from Stordalen Mire near Abisko, Sweden - I_Fen_N3_1 | ecosystem: Environmental > Terrestrial > Soil > Wetlands > Permafrost | place: Sweden: Abisko... | reverse complement strand
ATACTTGATTTAAGTTCGTTTAATCCTGCATTAGCAGCTTTGTATCCTATGGCTGAACCTGGACAAATATGGCCGTGGAATATGGTAACTTCAGAGAATGGTTTAATTGAAGGTTTATTATTAAAAGATTCTTTTTCATTCATTTCATCACCTAAAATGTCTCTATTTTACTAAATTTAAATTTTATCCAAACTTTGAGAAGAACCGCATTAATTTATAAACTGCATCGGTGGAGGGATGAGCTTCAATGAAATTATCGAAATCATAGGTTTTATAACCATCCCTCATAAATTTGGACATGTAGGCAATTACAGTACGGGCAGATGGGGATATTGAAGAGACACCTTTAATTTCACCATTTTCGTCTACAACGGCTTTAGTAAATCCTGTTTCACGATCAAGGACGTTCCAAAATGCTCCTGGACCTGCTGAGCCTGGTATTTGTCCATTAATTCCTTCTTCATTGGTTTTTATAAAACTTACATCATAATAAAGTGATATTGATGAGGGTATGAAACTGTAATCCACTTCTGCTGCAATTCCACAAGCATTACGAGCTGCAACAACACCTTCCATCCTAGCTACGGGGGTTGTTCCGATACCTCCAACAACATCTCCAGCTGCGTAGATATCTTTTTGGCTGGTTTCCATCCTTTTATTTACAACTATTTCCCCTTTTTTCCCTAATTCTACTAGATCCTTCGCAAGTTCTGAGTTTGGATTCATGCCTACTGCGAGAATTACCTCACCTGTAAAACGTCCTGATTTTGTTAAGACTCCATCAGGATAAATTTCTGTTACAGGAATGTTTTCTAGGATCTCAACATCTTTAAGGAGCTTCTCTTTGATATAAGTCCTGATATCTGAGTCTACATCCTTTAAAAAAGTACTCCTGCAGAGTATATGGACCTTAGTGCCCATTAGAGAGAATACACCTGCTAATTCGGTTGCTATTGTCCCGCTTCCTACTATGATCATCTTTTCTGGGACTTCTTTATATTCCAATATATCTTTATATGTTTTAGCATATTCTACACCCTTTAATGGTGGAATAAATGCGTGTGAGCCTGTGGCTATTATCAGCTTGTCGTAGGGATAATCTTTACCATCTACGATTACAAATCCTTCTGCAATTTTAGCATTACCTCTAACAATATTAACTCCAGCTTTTCTTGTTTCAGAACTAATAACTCCCCTTATTTTAGCAGTTGTATTTTTAATTCCTTCTGCTACCTTTTCAAAGTCTATTTTGGGGTTAACATTGGTGATTCCTGTCTGATTGAATTTTTGGGCATTTTTTGAGAATCTAGCAACGTCGTTTAAACCACAAATGACCATACATCCGGTGTTAAGACATTTTCCCCCGATTTCATCCATCTCTATTAGGGTAACGTTTTCACCAATTTGTGCTGCTTCTATCGAAGCTGTTCTACCTGCTGATCCACCACCTACAACTACCAATTTCATAATAATTTCCTCCAGAACATATTGTTTATATGGTTAAAGCACATAATAAAACTATTAAATTAATTCGATGTTTAAAATATTACAAAGTATTCTGAAACCTTCGATTTAAAATATACAATAATCATATTATATGAATTTTTGAGCATCAAGTTAAAGGAGTAGATTGATATGTGTATTGCAGCACCAGCACAAATAATTGATATCACAGACAAAGTGGCTACGGTTGACTTTGGAGGAGTAAGGCAGCAGGCCAAATTGGATTTAGTTGGAGACTTAGAAGTAGGCACTTACGTTCTTGTACATTCAGGTTATGCCATAGAAGTTTTAACAGATAAAGAAGCTAAAGAATCACTTGAAGCATGGGATGAGCTCTTAAAGGTTCTTGATGAAGAAGATAATGAGTTAAAAAATTTATCATAATTTTTTTTTAATTTTTTACTATGATTATTGTAAGATTAGAATTAAACAATCTTATTTTACTAATAGATTGAAACCCTTTTCACTCCGGGAATATTTAAAAATTCATTTATTAGCTCACCTTTAATAGGTTTTTCAGTTATTAGGGTGAGTTTAGGGTTTTCTTCAAGTTCTGGATCTCCTGCATGGGCCTGTCTTATACTTATACCCTCAATGGAAATCAGTTCGGTCGATCTGGCCAGTATTCCTGCATTCCCGGCTTCGGCCTCAATTTCAACCACTCCGAATCCAAGATTTTTAGCTACATTTTTTAGTAGAGTGCCTGCTGGAAATATATTTTGAAAAACGCCAGAAAGCTGAGGATCTCCAAGTATCACATCTACCGTTGATTTTATGGTTCTTCGGTCAACTCCTACCGACCTTGCAAGAGCCACATCGCTAATCTCTACATTATCACAGTATATTTTGCCTGTTTCTCCTACCCTCAGTCCAAGTTCAACAATCTTCCTTGCAACGGCCATCCGTGCAGGGAATTTTTTGAATTTATGTTTTATTCTGTCCCACATGATCTCACAATCAACTATATGAAGATACAAATATATAAATCTATGTACATATTTGTACGCTAAAGCTTTAAATAGTACTTTAAAGTATTATATTTGTATAGAATAATTTAGTCAAATATTTAAGGTGACAATTATGAACAGCAGTGAATGTTTTTGGCGAATACAATATAAAATTAAACGATCCTAAAAGTACCGATCTAAAATTCAATTCTCCTTTTGAATTATTTAAAAATTTATACTCTAATTACTCCAGTACTTTTCTATTAGAATCAATGGAAAGCGACAGTGGACTTGCAAGATTCTCAGTTTTAGGGTTTAAACCGGTGGCCATTCTAAGGGCAAAGGGTAACCTGCTCGAGATAGAAAGGGATGGACAAAAAGAGGAAATTGAAGTTAGAAATCCCTTTGACGAGATCAGAAAACTCACATCCCATACCAGTGGAAAAAAAGGATTCAGGGGAGGTTTAGTGGGGTATGTATCCTACGAGGCTGCAAGACACTTCCAACCCATCCAGCTTACACCAGGTAATGAGCCTGACTTTGAGTTCGGACTGTTTCTTGATGGAATAATATTTGACAAAATCCGTAACAAGTGCGAATACGTCACACTGGGCGAGAACAGACTCGAAGAGATAGAGCATATCTCAAGGGAAAGAAATGAGATCGAAGGCATTGAATACAAAGAAAAAAACCACTACTTCTCAAAACATGAATATGAAAACATGGTTTTAGAAGTCAAGGAAAGGATAAAGGCAGGTGAAATATTCCAGAATGTTATTTCAAACGCCAAAGAATACAAATTAAAGGGTAACAAGCTTTCATTCTATGAAACTCTTCGAAAAATAAACCCATCCCCCTACATGTACCATTTAAAAATTGGAGAACAGGAAATAATTGGTTCAAGCCCGGAAATGCTTGTCAGGGTCGAAAATAGGATGGTTGAAACCTTTCCTATAGCAGGAACAAATAAAAGAGGAAAAACTCCGGGTGAAGATGAAAAACTCATGAAAGAACTTTTAGAAGATGAAAAGGAAAAGGCAGAACATTTAATGCTCGTTGACCTTGCTAGAAATGATTTGGGAAAGGTCAGTGAATTTGGAACCGTAACAGTCCCAGAGTACATGGATGTAAAGAAATTTTCACATGTACAGCACATTGTATCAAGAGTTCAGGGAAGACTTCGAAGTGATAAAACAGCCGTTGATGCTTTCGAAGCAATGTTTCCAGCAGGTACATTAAGTGGTGCACCAAAGATAAGGGCCATGGAAATTATCAAGGAATTAGAAGAAAAACCCCGAGGACCTTACGCAGGAGCAGTAGGTTACTTCTCTTTAAATGGGAATGCAGATTTTGCAATTACAATTCGAACCATGGTATGCAATGGTAACAAAGCCAAAATACAAGCCGGGGCAGGTATAGTACACGATTCAGTACCCGAAGATGAATATTATGAAAGTGAAGATAAAGCTGGAGCTCTTCTAAGTGCACTTAAAGAAGTTAATAAATGTAGTAATGATAAAAATGGCCTTATAGGGGGTACTAAATGATAATCATCATCGACAACTACGATTCTTTCACCTACAACTTATATCAAATGGTTGGAGAGATATATCCCGACATAATGGTTAAAAAAAATGATGAAATAACAGTAGATCAGATTAAAAAACTGGAACCTCGTGCTATAATAATATCACCCGGCCCTGGTAGTCCAGAAAACGTTCGAGACTTTGGAATATCCATGCAAGTTATAAAGGAACTCGGATCTGAAATTCCAATTTTGGGGGTATGCCTAGGACATCAGGGAATATTCATGGCTTTCGGCGGTGAAATTAAGCGTAATGAACCGGTTCACGGTAAACAGAGCAGCGTACACCACAATGAAGAAGGAATTTTCAGTGGGATAAAAAATCCCTTACCCGCTGCAAGGTATCATTCACTAATCTGCAGGATTGAAACAAACCCCAAATGCATGGAAATAACTGCAAGAACTATTGATGGCATGATAATGGCAATAAAACACCGGGAAAAACCTATTTTTGGACTTCAATTCCATCCGGAATCTGTTGGGACATCACAAGGAATTAGAATACTAGAAAACTTCTTGGAGATCAGTCTATGAACTATCAAAATAGCAAAGTTCAATTATTGGACATAATAATGGAGACAAGGAAAGATCTCAATAAAGAAAAAGAATTAACCCCTTTAAATGTGCTTAAAGACGAGATTGAAGCATCAAAGAGATCCAATTCCAAATCAAATGGTATATTTTCTGAAAACAATATTAAAAGTTTCAGGAAATCACTGGATCATGACTATAATGTGGCAGTTATCTGCGAATTTAAAACCTCATCACCATCAATGGGTGATATATCAAATTCAAGTCTTGAAGATGCATTAAAAGTTTTTGAACAATCAGGTGCTTCAGCAATTTCAATAATCACAGAAGAAAAATATTTTAAGGGAAGTATTGATAACCTCAGATCAGCTTGCAATATGACAAAACTTCCAATTATTAGAAAAGACTTTATAATTCATGAGTATCAGATATACCAAGCTAAATTAGCAGGAGCAACCGGCATTCTATTAATAAATGGAATTTATCCCGATTTAGAAGAGGGAATTTCCACATGTGGAGAACTTGGAATAGACGCTCTGGTTGAATGCAGAAACAGGGAAGATATAATCTCTGCATTAAAGGCTGGAGCAGATTTTTTGGGAATAAACAACAGAAACTTTCAGAACTTCAGAGTCGACCTTAAAACAACTGAAAAACTTGCAGGATACGTGCCACCTGAAGTTATTCTGGTATCTGAAAGCGGTGTTCATGATACAAATGATGCTTTAAAACTCTCAAAGTACGGTGTTGATGCACTGCTCGTAGGAACATCTATAATGGGTGCATCTGGAAAGAATGGCATGTTAAATACTGCCACAAGTATAATAAAAACTTTAAAAGGCGCACGGGTTGTTAGAAATGCAAGTTAAAATCTGCGGTCTAACCCGGTTTGAAGATGTTAATAAGTGTGAAGTATCCGGTGCCAATCTAATAGGTTTTATAAATATTGAAAGATCCAAGAGGAACGTAAAGCTTAGGATGATCAAAGAGTTAGTTTCTTCAATGAAAAATAGAGATAAGGCAGTTCTGGTTTTAGAACCTGAAAATCCTGAAGAAGTTATCATGAAAATGAAAAAAACAGGTATAAGAAATGTTCAGCTTCATTCATTAACCAACAATGAAATAAAGTACCTCAGATGGATAGGGGGTTTTCATAGAAACGCACTTGAAAGTAATTTGAAGGTTATAAGAGCTGTGGGAATATCGGAAGAATCACTTAAATTTATGAATGGAAATGAATTTAGATTTTCTCACGACAAAAAAAAGGAGATAGAAGATTTTGCAAAAACATGCGATGCATTACTTTTCGATTACCAAATAAACGGTAAAAGCGGTGGAACTGGAAGACAAATTCCAATAAAAATATTATTAGAAGCCGTTAAAATCGCTAAAAATGCGAATTATAACGTGAAAATATTCCTTGCAGGTGGAATAAACTCAGAGAGACTTCAAAATAAGAAGGAAGTACTGGAAAAAGTAATAGACTACGTTGATGTAAATTCAGGTGTAGAATATGCACCGGGAATTAAAAATCCTGATCGTGTAGATGATTTAATGAAAATCAGGGCGTTAATATGATTTTTATAGACTTGAGTTTATGAATATTTGAATTAATTATATGGATGTGATTTAATGATAACAGAAGGAAAGTTTGGTAAATACGGCGGAATATTCGTTCCAGAACTCATTATACCGGCTTTAGAAGAACTTGAAGGGGCATTTTTGAGATATAAAGATGATGAAAAGTTCACAAAAGAACTTGAATTTTACCTTAGAGAGTTTGCTGGGAGACCAACCTCCCTTTACTTTGCAAAAAATCTCTCTAAAAAATTTGGATGCAAAATATATTTGAAGAGAGAAGACATGCTTCACACAGGAGCCCATAAAATAAACAATACGCTTGGACAGGGTCTTTTAGCTAAATATATGGGTAAAAAACGTTTAATGGCAGAAACTGGTGCTGGACAGCATGGAATTGCAACAGCTGTATTCCTACTGAAGTTTACATGGGTATTGAGGATGTTGAAAGGCAGAAACTCAATGTTTTCAGGATGGAATTATCAGGTAGTCATGTAATACCTGTAGAAACTGGTTCAAAAACACTAAAAGATGCAATAAACGAAGCATTCAGGGATTGGATCACCAATGTTGAGACCACCCACTACTTGATAGGGTCGACCATGGGACCACACCCCTACCCAATTATGGTTAAACACTTCCAGAGTGTAATAGGTAACGAAGCAAGGAAGCAAATTCTTGAAAAAGAAGGAAAACTTCCTGATGCAGTTATAGCATGTGTTGGTGGTGGAAGTAATGCTATGGGAGTATTTTCAGGTTTTATTGAAGATAAAGATGTCGAACTCATTGGTGTAGAAGGCGGAGGAGATGGAATTGAAACAGAACGAACAGGGGCAACTCTCTGTAAAGGCACTGAAGGAATACTTCATGGTTCGCTATCATTTGTACTGCAGGATGATAACGGCCAGATATCAGAAGCCCACTCTGTGTCGGCGGGTCTTGACTATCCGGGGGTTGGACCTGAACATGCACACCTCAAGATTACAGGACGGGCAAATTACGTTGCAGTAACGAATCAAGAAGCATTAAGGGGATTTGAATTATTATCCAAGTATGAGGGCATAATTCCTGCTCTTGAAAGTGCCCATGCAGTTGCATATGCAGAGAAATATTCAAAAGTCATAGAAAACAGTGAAAAAACCATTATTATTAATCTTTCAGGCAGAGGGGACAAGGATATGTTTTTGGTAGCTAAGGAAATGGGGGTAGAAGTATGAAATCCCACCAAAGATACACTGCTGAAGAGAAAAATGTTGTACAGGGTTATTCAGAAATGTTCCTGGATGTGAAAAATAGGGGTGAGGGTGCATTCATACCATTTACTGTTGCAGGAGATCCTGATTTTGAAACATCCCTTAAAATTGTCCAGCAATACGTAGATAGTGGTGCTGATGCTCTTGAAATAGGATTTCCCTTCAGTGATCCAGTTGCAGATGGACCAAGTGTTCAGGCTGCAGACATAAGATCTCTGAATTCTGGTATGACCACTGAAAGATGCTTCGAGTTCATAGACAGGATTAGAAAATTTACTTCCATTCCAATAGGCATACTAGTTTACTACAATCTCATCTACAAAATTGGGTTAGAAGAATTTTATCGAAAAGCCAGAAAATCCGGCATTAATGGAATTTTAGCAGCAGATTTACCTCCAGAAGAATCAAATGATGCTGTTTATATGGCTAAAAAGTATAAAATCAACCAGATCTTTATGGTTGCCCAGACAACCAGTAACCAAAGGATAAATGAGGTAGTTAAACGATGTTCAGGATTCCTGTATGTTGTAGCTGTTATGGGTGTCACAGGTGCAAGGTCAGATATTAAAAAAAGTACAGTTGACCTTATAAAAAGGGTTAAAAATCATACAAAACTCCCTTTAGTCGTTGGATTTGGAATATCAAAGCCAGAACATGTTAGTGACGTAATCAAGTCTGGTGCAGATGGAGCTATAGTTGCAAGTGCTATAATAGATATTATTACCGATAAACTAGATGATATGGATGTGGCCAAGGATGAAATTGGAAGCTTCTGTAGAGAACTCAAGCATTCAACAAAATAAATAATAAAACTAAATTCGAATAAAGGAATGTGATATTTATGATTCGTGAATGTCTAGCCAAAATTGTATTAAAAATAGATTTGAGCGAAGATGAAGCTTATAATTGTATGATGGAAATGATTAATTGTGAAGCAGGAGGAATCCAGAGTGCTGCCTTCTTAACAGCCCTGAGAGTTAAAGGGGAATCTGTTGAAGAGATAACTGGCTTTGTAAAGGCAATGCGCAGTGTGTGTATCGAAATATCACCAGAACTTAAAGATCCACTTGTTGATACGTGTGGAACTGGGGGCGATAGCTTCAAAACATACAACGTCAGCACAACTTCTGCAATAATTGCAGCTTCATGCGGTGTTACAATAGCTAAACATGGAAACAGAAGCATTACTAGTAAATGTGGTGGGGCTGACATTTTAGAAGCCCTAGGAGTAAACATAAACTGTGATGCTGTTGGTGTTGAGAGATGCCTTGAAAGCACAGGGATAGGTTTTATGTTTGCACCGAAGTTCCATCCAGCTATGAAGAGAATGATGTCAATTAGAAAGGAACTTGGTATAAGGACTGTTTTCAACATTTTAGGGCCTTTGACTTCACCAGCAAACGCAGAAATACAACTTCTGGGTGTTTTTGAACCAGAATATGTTGATATAATTGTAGAAGTCCTTAAAAATCTTGATGTGAAACGTGCTATGGTTGTACACGGTTATGATGACAACGATAATCCTGCAATGGATGAAATTTCAACTATCGGAAAAACAAGGATTGCATACCTTGAAAATGGTGAGATCACAATTGATGAGGTTTATCCTGAAGATTTTGGGATTAAAAGATATGATCCAAAATATATTAAAGCTCCTGAAACCATTGAAAGTAATTTAGAAGTAGTTAAAGCTGTTTTATCAGGAAAAAGTGACTCAATAGAAGAAGATGCAATGCTTGAACTGAGCTTAGTTAACACTGCTGCAATCCTCTTCATAGCTGGAAAGGCTCAAAACATGGAAGATGGGGTAAAAATAGCAAAAAATTCCATTAGATCAGGATTGGCTATGGAAAAACTTTTAGAACTTGTTGATATAAGCAATTCCACAGGAAACTTTGATCCAGAACCATTTCCTTGTAAATAATAATGGCTACATAATTTCAAAAACAAATTTAATGTTTATTAAACCTGAAAATTCTTGTTTTGAAATATTCAAATAAAAAAAATGAGGTAAAAAAATGAGGTAAATTACTAACTTTACCCATTTACCTGAATCACTTTGCTCCATTTTAATATCTTTTTTTCATAAATATAAATTTTTTGAATGATCCTGGTAATGGTACGATGACTCTGTAATTACTAATTTTGAATTTAAAAAAAAGCCTGAAATAATGTAATGGGCCCGCTGGGATTCGAACCCAGGACCTCACGGTTATCAGCCGTGCGCTCTACCGCCTGAGCCACGGGCCCCTTCATATAAAAAAGGGATAACGGTACTATTTAAACATAAATAGTTCAAAGGAATATGAGGGTAGATGCATGATTTAAACTTCATCATATATATCCTTTTCTCTAAACTTCAGTTTTCAAGGATATGTGAACCATTTCATGCTATTTATTATTATTAAAATGCTTATCCACATAGAACTTCTTTGAGTTCATTTAAACACTTTTCAAAATTATCATTATCTAACAAAGTTAAGTAAGAGCCATAGATAACCGAACAAACGGTCATGGACATCCTAAGTATTTCCATATGTTCTTTAACATCTTTCATGTCTTCAAGGGTACGGATCCGAGCTGCATCTTCATATCTTCTCATGATGATCTTATCATAGGATGATTCAACAATAATTATTAGATCGGGGGTGATGATTTCAACTGGTAGTGAAATTATGTAACCACTATCTGATAGATCAACACCATGCAGATCCAGTAGGATCTTACTTGAAGATCCTTTCATTTCCAGTACTCTATAGGCAGCAGCCTTCCAAATAGATTGCTGGACTTCAAGATCCAATTTGAACATTTCATCCTGATTTGAAGCCAGATTATCAGATATGGCAACGTCGAGCATAAGCTCTCCGTAATTAACGTGTTTAAATCCAAGTGTCCTTGCTGCACTTCGACAAAGGGAAGTTTTACCTACTCCCGGAACACCAACAAGGGCTGCGATGTTCCATTTATACATCTATTTGTTAACCATATCGCAGATTGCATCTGCCATCATATGTCCTTCCACGACTATCTCGGCTTTATCTATTTCATCAAGACTTTCTGCAGCCGTCCTTGCCTGCATAGCCATGTTGGCTGCGCTCATGCATCCGGGGTTGGAAGGAGTTATTGTGATTTTAGCGGTTTTAGCTTCATCGTCAACTTCAATACCGGTTACAAGTCCCATTTCAACAATGCTAATACCCATATGGGGGTCTGCGATGGTTGAAAGTGCTGTTCTTAACTTCTCTACAACTTCTTCTGACATTTTATCCCTCGTAACTTTTATTTATATCTTTAATTTATCTATTCCAATGATATCTATTTCAGAATAACCTTTATATTCTAATCTTAATTACTCATTTATTCTCAATTAAAATAAAGTGTTTCTCTTTTTTCAATTTATGATATTTATACTTGATGAAGATTCTAAAAAACAAAATTTTTTAATTCATAAAATTCCATTTAAACTACTTCTTTCTGTGCCTCACCCTAACGCCAACGCCTTTAGTAGCTTTCTTCATTTCATCTCCACTTAAAACAGCTTTACCAACACCTACTACCTCATCGTTTCTCAAAATCACAATTTCATCCTTTGGCAATATGCCTGAGTCGGCGTTGAGAATTCCGGGAGCGAAGAGGGTATTCGTTTTCATATCAAAATCAATTTCAACCCAGTTTTTACCAATATCCTTCAATTTTTCCCCTCCTTTCAGGTTCAGAGAGTATAATCCTGTATCAAAGGATAATGTAGCGATCTGTTCTTTTTCAAGTAACATTCTTCTTGTGAATCTTCCAACGGCCTTGGTACCATCGGGTATTAAAGAATCTGCTTCCTGGGTTCTGAACTGATAACGGGCAATTGATCTGAAACCTTTTAATCGTTTTTCTCGGGTTTTTATTCTAGGATACTTTTTTACTTCCATTTTAAGATTGTCCATGGACTCCCATGATGTTGTTCTTCCGTCATTGCAGGTGTAAACTGCATCATCAAGGTATGCCTCACAAACTTCTTTGTAACCACCAGAAACATGGGCGATGACATCTTTTCCAGCCACATATTTCTTTAAACATTCACCTGTTAAATCTATTTCTTCTTTGGACCAGTCTCCGGTAGTTGATGTATCGTATGATTGAATTGGATATGTACGTTCCATTTCACGGGGACATACACCAAAGGGTGAGGTTAGAATGGCTTCTTGAGTATTTTTAGTAGCCCTCATGAAGATTGTATGAGATTTAGATGCTGAGTATGGTTTTCGCATACTGCAAGGTAAAACTACTACAACGTCACCTAATGGTTGAAGTAAACTCATTCGTTCTCTCCATCTCACGGCTTCTGGACGGTATAATGATTCTTCTGTTATGCAAGGGATTTTCATTGGATTTCCTCATGATTATTTACCAATAATTTAAATAATTTTTGATGATGATATACGATATATAATCTTCATTGTAAATCAGTGTATCATAAAATTATTTCATAAAATAAAAGAATTTTTCAATTCTTGAAAAATAAAAGAAAATTATATTAATATTTATGATTTTGGAAAGTTTATCATTCCATTTGATTGTATTTCCAGTTCACCATCTTTTACAAGTTGTTGAACAACTCCTTCAATGCGTTTTGCTGTTGCACCACGTGTCACCTTGATTCCAAACAGTCGAGAGGTCTGTCTTACAACTTCAGCCATTGGGGATGCAAACTGCGTTCTTATAACCATCTTTGCTGCTTCTGCAATTTCATCATCACATATAAGATTTATTTTTGCAGGAGGGTCTCCTGAACGACGACGAACAATTATGCCCCGATTTTTAGGATATAAAAATTCATCTTTTAGTCTTACATCTCCATTCTCATTGGCTAAGTTTATAGCATCAGTTATGGAGTCTTGAATTCGTTTACCTGCTCTTTTAATTCCCCATGCAACCCTAATACGTCTCACTACCTCACTAATATGTACAGGACCTTCCATATCAACTATCTGGATAACAACTTTAGCAAGTTCGGTTGTTGATTTTTCGTGGATCTGACCATTTACAGGGATACAAAGTTCATTGCAAATATTATAATCCTTTACAATATCAGGATCTGATTCATCCTCTGTGATAACTTCATTAAGTTGTTCTTTAACCATGGGTTTTTCATTCTCTGTTGTTAATCCAGAACTTTCTGATAATGGTTCTAATTCTCCAAAGTTGTCATCGTA
>Ga0302173_10001299_pt1 | contig 12602 bp, 16 predicted proteins | sample I_Fen_N3_1_FD_198785 | JGI IMG/M metagenome (GOLD analysis project Ga0302173, IMG submission 198785) | Peat permafrost microbial communities from Stordalen Mire near Abisko, Sweden - I_Fen_N3_1 | ecosystem: Environmental > Terrestrial > Soil > Wetlands > Permafrost | place: Sweden: Abisko... | reverse complement strand
TTTAAAGGTCTACAAGTGGCATTTTTAGATTGAAATATATTTAGAATATGTCTACGAAATATAAATATGATTTTGTAGACAAATTCTAAAAAACATGATAGAATAATTTCATAAGATGCATGAGAGGAATTGATTTTATGATATTTGGATATATGAGAATAAGTACACAAAAAGAAAAGCAAACTACAGACCGTCAAAGGATTACTTTGGAGAAATACGCTGCAGAGAATAAATTTAAATTTGATGAAATTGTAGAGGAAAGAATTTCAGGAACAATCAAAGCAGATCATAGACCACAATTTAATATTTTAAAAGAGAAATTGAGGGAAGACGATATATTAATTATTACTGATATTGATAGACTTGGTAGAAATGCTGATGACGTTATTATGGAATTCAAAAAATTAAAGGCTGATGGTATCAGGATCATTGCTCTTGATACTCCTTATCTTAATGAGTGGGAAAAGATTCAAGATAGTAGTATTTATAATATGATAGCGGATATATTCATAACTCTTAAAGCGCATATGGCACAACAAGAGAGAGAAAAAACAGTTTCTAGAATAAATCAAGGTCTAGAAGTTGCAAGAGCAAAGGGAAAGACATTAGGAAGACCAAAAGCAGAACTACAAAAGGATTTTATAAAAGAGTATAAGAAGTTTACAGAGGGTGGCTATGGAGATATGTCAGCGCTAGCATTTGCTAAGATGCTAGGCATTGGTAGAAGCACATTATATAAATATATTAATATCTATGATAAAACAAGTGTGATATAATTATGTTACTCAATAATAATATGAGGTGATTAATTTGGATAATGAAATATTAGAAATATTAAAACAAATACAAAAAGAGCAGCAAGAAACAAATAAAAGATTAGGAAATATAGAAACTGAAATAAAGGATTTTAAGAACCAATTTACAGATTTTGAAGGCAAGAGTGCTAATAATCATGTTGAGGTAATAAATAGAATAGATAATATGCAAAAAGACCTAAATACAATGGAATTAGTAACATCTAAGAACTGGAATGATATCGCACAGTTAAAAGCAGTAAAATAGTATATTTATCATACTAGAGTATCAAAAAGGTACTCTATTTTTTTGTATTATTTTATGTATTCATATTAAAATACAATGTATTGCAATACAAATACAAAAGTAAAATACTTGAATGAATAAAATAATAGGTATATAATGTATTTAGAAATACAAATACAATACATTAAAATACTATATAAATACAATGAAAGGGTGAATATATATGGCTGAAAACAAGGCAACAAGTTTTAGAGTTGGTGAAGAGGATTTAGAGAAATTTAGACTATTCATGGAAGAAAGAGGAATGAAAACACAGGCTGAGGGATTTAAGGCTATGATGCAGAGCGTAGAAATGGCTCAAGCGAAGGAGATTATAAAAGACCGAGCAAAAGAAATAGAAACATTTCAAAATACTATTAACGAACTCATGGGATATTTTTTAAATAGTCTGAATGTTAATCAAAATAGTGAAGAGCGTATAAGAGAAGAATTAAGCAAAGAATTAACTACTAAAGATAATACTATTAGTACAATGTTTGAACAAATACAAGAATTAAAAGCAGATAAGATTAATTCAGATATTAATCTTAAAGATATAAATAGTAAGAATAAAGAACTTCAAGAGCAACTCCAAAAGGCTAATAATGAAATTATAGAAAAGAATAAATCGATTGATAAATTGAACTCTAACAATGATCTATTACAGGAGAATTTGCAAGAGTATAAACAATATAAAGATAACTATAGGCAATTAGAACAGGAACTGGATCAACTAAAGGTAGATACTGCTGCATTAATTACAGATAAGACTACACTGGAGAATACAGTTGCGAGATTACAAGGTGAAATTGATAATAAAGATAATATGATTACCTTCTATAAAGATAATAATACAGACTTAAAGAAGGATATAGACACATATAAGAATGAGATTAAGTCATTAGAGATTAAATATAATAAACAGGTAGAAGAAGTCAAGGCTGAACATGAAAAAGCAATACACGAGCAATTAGAGAACACTATAGGCAATTTAAATAGTAAACATGAAGTTGAATTAAGTAAAAAGGATTTGGAAATAGAAAAGTTAAATAGTCTTGTAGAGCAGCTGCAAAATAAGAACAAAAAGAAACCAGTAAAAGAATTAGAATAGCAAGTAGTGGAAGTGTTTAGGCACTTCCTTATTTTTTATAAAAATTTATTTGAAAAAATGAATTAATTTAATAATAATTTAAAGGTGTTTTAATGGGTGGTAGGGTGGAGAGAAAGGGAAAAAACTTTTTTATAAAACATTGGATTTTTACTTGAAAAATTATACTTAGGTTTAACATAATCTAAGTGTAATAGTTTTAATTATTAGAAGAAGGAATTTATATGTTATTTTTAGATTAATTTTATCTAACTAAGAAGGCTTTAATATGTTTTTATTAATTAAAGTGAAGGTATTTATATGTTGTTCATTTTCTCTACTCATGGAGAAGATTTTATTTATACAAGAAGGTATTAATATGTCTTTAATTTGTATGGCTCTATTCTCTGGTACCGGAGAATGAAGCCATAGAAGTTGCTTCAAATAAAATTGGCAACTTGTTTGCAAGAAATTGCAGTTGTTCCATGTGTTCAGCATGGAAGGAATAGCCTGAAAGTAAATTAAAATTAAATATTTTTTTATAGATAATAGTCTAGTGTCTGCATTAACAAGGGTAAAGCGTGTCTTTACCCTTGTTAATGCAGCACACAAAAGAAAACTCCAAGCGATTGGAGATTTAAAGGGGAAAGCCAATGGGAAAAAATTTAAAACACCAGTTTATTCATGCTATAGAGGATAATTTTAATGAGGGTATGGATAAACATTCAATGAAAGCAAATGGGGTCCGGAATGATGGAAAAATATTTTCATATTCAGATAGATCAAATTTAATAGATCTGGCCTGTAATTTCTCAAATTTCATGAAAGAGAATTATAAAGATATAAGGCAAGTCAAAGAAGTAAGAGCAGATCATATCCAATCGTTCCTGAATCAAAAATCAAATGAGTGCAGCAATGCAACTTTAAAACAATATCAATCCAAATTTAATAAATTGGAGAAGGTAGTTAATAACACCTATAGTATAAATGTTAAATATAAAGGATATCAATTACCTTTATCAGAAGAGAATACAAAAATAAGAAATACATCTATGTCACCAGATGATTTTAAAAAATTAGAGAATGTTTTTGCTAACTCCAAGAGTTATGGGAAAATAGCGATTCAATTAACTGCAAGATGTGGCTTGAGAGTTTCAGAGGTTACAAAATTACAAGGTCGTGACATTCGAATAAGCGATAATGTTATTCATATTGAAGACGGCAAGGGTGGAAGAAATAGAGATATTCCAATAAGAGAGGAAGACAAAGAGTATTTCGCCAATTTAAAGGCGAATATAGGAGATATGGAGCGAGTATGTCCTGTAAGGTCTGATAGTATTAATAAAGCGATTGACAGGGCAATGAAGGGGAAAGGAATAAGAAATAAATACAATGCTACCAATATTCATTCAATTAGAAAAATGTATGCCCAACGTGAATTTAATAGATATAGAATAAATGAAGGTATGGACATAAAACAAGCGTTAAGAGCCGTCTCGGCTTTGTTAGGGCATGGAGACGATAGACTTGAACTAATGAAACAATATGTATTAGATATACATTAATAATTTGTAATAAATTTAATACAATAGCGTAATACAGATTATTAAATTTATTACAAAAAGAAATAGAATCCATGTAGTATTTCATGTAGTATTAGAGTAGTATTATATGGGGGTGGTATTGTATGGTAAACATAAATAACATGGATATAGAGCAATTAGTAAAATTTATTAATGTAGAATTGAGTAAAAATAAAACTCTAAGTGTAAATAAGTGGTGTGAGTTAAATAATATTAAGAAATCAACGCTTAAAAGCCGTATGAGTAGGGCGGATTATAGTTATAATGCAGATTTAAGGAAATATGTAAAAGATAGTACTACAAGTAATACAACAGAAGTATTGCAAGAGGTGTCAGCCCCAAAAGAGGATACTACAAACAAGGTTATATTATTAAATGATATTGAAACAGGAAAATTAAACTTATTGTTAAATAATATAGATAGTCTATTGGAATTGGTCGAAAAAAAGAATAATACAAGTAGTATTACAATCAATTCTGATAAAACAAAGGTAACATCTTTGAGGATCAATGAGGAACTATATGACATGATTAAGGATAAATCAGCGAAAAGCAATATTAGTATATCAGATATTGTTAATAGAGCATTAATTGATTATTTAAATAATTATATTTAATATATAAATCTCCAAGCGATTGGGAATATAAAAGAGCAGTCTAATTTATAGATTGCTTTTTTTGTAATAAATTGTTGACTTGTTGTATATAAATATATACAATAAGTCTAGGAGGTGAAGTTGTGGTTAGAACAGGAAGACCACCGAGTGATGACAGTAAAAAGACATCAATAAATATTAGGGTAACAGAAGAGCAAAGAGAAATATTAAAGTTAAGAGCATTAAAAAAAGGCTTGAGTTTATCAGAATATGTATTGTATGCATGTGAAAAAGAAATGTCAGAAAAATAAGGTGGAATAAAAAAAAGTAGCAACCACAAAGGGTATACTACCACGCAATATGATTATACACTTTGTGATTGCTCCTGTAAAGGAGGAGTTAAAATTGAATATAAGAATATACCAGAACTTTATAAAAGATTTAATTAATCAAGGTATAAAGGTTCAAGACCTAACACTATTACAGATAAGCAATAGTGTTAGATTGTATAAAATTTTATATAGATAGGGGTGTTAAAATGAGTAAAAAAACTGAAATTTTAAAATTAGATTATCCTAAAAATGTGGATTTTAAAATAAAATTTGAAGAAAACATAACAAAACTTTGGTTTATAAAATGGCATAAGGGAAGACCAATAATAACATTAAATGATTTTAAAAAATTAACAGGAATTGATTTACTCACTTTAAAGCCATTTTTTAGAGAAGAATATTTTTCGGCAGGAATCGATTGGAATGGTTTAGGTCAAGGAGCATTGAGAGAAGAGTTTGAAAGAATAAATAATGTACATTATGAAGAAGAAACATTTATTTATATGTATGCTTCTGGTATCACAAAAGCATTAATAATTCTTGAAAATTACGGGTGCTTTAAATCGATAAAAAAATACAACGTTATAAAAGAGTGTTACACAATGAGAAAAAGCAATGAAGAAAAGCCAATGAGTATGATAGAATTTGTGCAAGTAGTAAAAGAATTCACTCCAAGCCAAATAAAAGCATTAGATAATCTAATAAACGCTTTTCTTGAATTTCAAGATGAAATAAAAAAAGATAGTAATGTAGTAGGTGATAAAGATTGTTGATTCTAAAAGTTAAAGTTGTGAATGGTAAGAAAAAAGTTATTATATTGAAAAAGTAGTATGTAAGTAAACCATACCCCTAAAATAGAGGTATGGTTTATTTATATAATTATAACGCTAGTAATATCTTTCTCATTACTAGTAAGTGGAAAGATGCTGTAAAATAAGGATTTTTCAGAATAGAACTTTTATAATTAGTAAAAAGATTGAATTAAATTCTAATTATAGAGGTGGGTATGGAAAGGAAAAGTTATCTTAGAGAATATAGAAAAAAAAATAAAGAAAAAATAAACCAATATCAAAGAGAATGGCGACAAGAAAATAAAGAGAAGGTTATATCATATCAGAAGAAATATTGGAATAAAAGGTGTATGGAGGTAGAGCATGAGTAAGGAATTAAGTAACATAGAAATAGTAAAAAAACTAAATAGAGGTGAAAATATAAAGGAAATAGCAAAACAAATGGGATATACAGAAAGCACTATAAGGAAAAGGATAAATAAAGAGTATTTTTATAGTGAAAGTTTAAAAAAATATATTGGAAAAGATAAGAAAGAAGAATTTGAAAGACTTCAACAAATTGCGAGTGAGAACAATTGTACACAAGAAATAGCAATATTAATAATGAAAAGATATGAGGATGAAGAATATTGGGAAGAAAATGAATATGAAGTTTGGGACGAATCCTTTTTTAGTGAAGATATAACAATGATAGAATTTTTATATGATGAATTAAAAAAAGATGCAGAAAAATTATCTGTAAATGTTAGTGATGTAGCAGTTCTTTATCTTTTAAGATATCTTACTTATTTTAAAGTACGAAAGGGAAGTGGGTTAGAATTCGAAAGGAATTATAAAAAGCCACTTAATGAAAGAAAAAAGCATGATAATCAGGTGTTAATAAAAGATGATGAATATGAAATAAGAGAATTAGATAGAGAGATAAAAAGATTAAAAGATGAGGGATACGATAATGAGGAAATTGAGTTTATAACTAGATATGGAGCAGATGAAGAAGGAGAAACATATATATTATATAAAACATATTTAAAGAAACAAGGTTTTACCAATGATCAGATAATTCAAATAAATAAAAGCGACTTATGTGCATATTATCAGTATGTAAAGAGTGGAGAGATTAAAGAATTTGAAAAAATAAAAAAAGAATTAGAACGACAAGAATTAGAATATAAAGCAGAGGTTGAAAAGGAGGAATTGGAATATCAGAAAGAAATACTGGCAGAGAAAAATAAGCGTATAGCAGAGTTAAAGGAAAATGGATATACAGATGATCAGATTGAAGCATTAAATAATTATGAACTTATGAGACATTATAAAGAATGTAATACTGGAAAAACATTTGATGAAATTGTGGAAATACTAAAAGAAGAAGAAATCGAAAGAAATAAAGGTTGTAAATATATTGAAACCGATGAAGAAACAAGAGAAAGGCATATAAAGGGGTTAAAAGAAAATAGATATACAGATAAACAGATTCTAAGTTTAAATGAAAATGAAATAAGTGAACATTACAGATGCATACATATCCATGAAGGAGAATGTTTTGAAGGAGAATGTTTTGATTTTATTACTGAATGTTTAAGAATAGAGGAAATTAAGAAAGAAGAAAGAGTAAAGAGATTAGAAGAAGCAGCAGCAGAAAAGATTCTAAATAGAATAGAGGGCGACATTTCATGGATAGAGGAATTAAAGAATGAGATTATATTAAGGATACAAAAAGAGATTGAAGAAGGAAAAGAAAGAAAACTTTATACAGGATGTGTAGCAATTCGTTGATAAAAAGAAGGGAGATAAATGCGAGTAGATCCAATAAAAGATAATCAAAAGATTAGATCAATAATAAAGGATTTAAAAAGTACGAACCAAGACAGAAATTTAATAATGATTTTGGTTGGTATTTATACAGGGTTTAGAATATCAGATATTTTAGAATTAAAGGTCAAAGATGTTAAAGGTAAAATATCAATTAAGAAAAAAGAAGAGAAAACCAAAAAGTATAAAAGTATTGCTCTTCATAAGGAATTATATAAAGAGTTGGAAGATTACTGCAGAGGTAGACCAGATGATGAATATTTAATTAAGAGTAGGGAAGGTGATAACAAACCAATATCAAGGGTACAAGCCTATAGGATTATTAAAGCATTGCAATATAAATATAAGATGGAGGATAACTTAGGGTGTCATTCACTTAGAAAAACCTATGGATATAACATGTATAAGAAAAATGATATATCTATAGTGCAAAAGTCTTTAAATCATACAATGCAGGCAGATACAATTCGGTATATTGGAGTAGAAGAGGAAGAAATAAATAGAGCAACTCTAAACCTAAAATATTAGTTTAATGTATCTTTTTAGTGTGGTTTTACAATCAATGTTACATTGAGTAATTCAACATAATATAAAAGCAGTAAATAAGCCATTTTAAGAGTTTTAATAAGTGTAACACTTCATACTAATGATACACTGAAAAAAAGCCTATAAGGTACTAATTATAAGGGTTTAGAGTGATTTCTATTAAAATCTAATTATTTATGAATGAAAGTGAGGAAATAAAATCCTGTAAAAAAATTTTTTATGGAGAAAAACAATTCAATTTTATGTACAATCAACTCAATACATTATGCTCAACGTAGTATTCACAATGAATACAGAAGAAAAAGTATATATATGTTCATTTAGGTATACGATTTCGTTCGTTTGAAGTCAATTTAAATTAAGAACTATTTTAAAGTATTTTTCAACCATATAATGCGATCTTAAAGGCATCAATTCGCATTTTGTTTGCAGTATACTCTAAACGAACACCACTACAACACATAATAAAAAAATATGATGATAAGAAAAAAGGAGATAAAAGTAATGGGATATAAAGCAAAATTAAAAAATATTATTCAACAATTTAATCAATTAAAAGAAACTGCTATGAATCAAATTAAAGCCATAAGAGAGAGCCAAAACTATACATCTGAATATAAAGATCAATTAATAAGTATAGCCAAGGAAGATACTATTAAACATCAAAATAGTATTGCAAAAGAGGCCCTTGAAATAATTGAAGCAGCAAAGAATGAAATATTGAAAGGTAAAACTGCAGCAGAGAAAGATCAAAGTTTTGATTTAAAACTTAATAATGCACTTAAAGTATTAGAAATGGTTGGTTCTGATATGACAATAGAAGACTTGAAGAATTTAATAGATCCATTTAAAGAAGATTACCACACAATGAAAATACTTAGGAGCATTTTTATTAAAGGTGGAATAAAAGGAATAGATGAAATATTTGGTTGTGACACTATAGATCATAGAGTTAGTAAATTAGATGAATTAGACAGGTATATAGAACAAACCTTTAATGGAGATATAGAAATAGTAAATACAATGAAACTTAGTATTTGCCTAGATATGATGATTGATTAAGGAGGAATGAATTAAAATGGATATAAATATTATGAAACAGGCAGCAGACCAATACACCTTAAATTTTGAACAAAATATATTAGAGCTGCAGGCTCTAGAAAATATACTTAAAGATAATTACAACAATTATATTGACTCTCTTGCGAACTATTTAGATAAATGTCAACTTATTGAAGAGAATTATCATAAAGCCTTAAATAGTTATGAAGATAAAATTGATAACACAAATTTTTCTTCTTTAATTCCTAATAATCTAGTAATTGATAGTTACAAGAATGGGAAAAAATATATTCTTGATAATAGAATACCTATGTTTGACACTTCATTAGTTTTAGTAAATTCAATGGAGAGTAAAAAGTTATTAGAAAGAAAAGTATTATAACTAATTAAATAATGGAGAGATAACTTAGTAAAAACATATAAGTTTTGGCCATGATTTTTTGACTAAGTAAAATAAAAGGTTTTTGTTCAATCAAAAGTCATAGTCAAAACGTAATAAATAGGAAGTGATAAATTTTGGAGAAGATAGAATTGCTGATATACAATGGCAATAAGATATATTTTCCTGTAGTTATGGAGGGCATAACATGGGAAACCGATAGAAGAGGAGGGAGTCCCGGAAAACTTACATTTACTATTATGAATGCTAAAATTTTGGATTTTGAAGAAGGTAATATAGTAACAATGAAATTTGGTAAATATAAAGTATTTAAAGGTTTTATATTTACTATAAAGTTCAATAGTAATGGAACATTAGGAATAACAGCATATGACCAAATCAGATATCTAAAAAATAAAAATACAATGAAATATGAAAATAAAACAGCTTCAGAAGTTATTAAAATTATAGCAGCACAGTTTAGATTGAATTTAGGGACTATAGAGGATACAGAATGGGTAATTCCACATCGTATTGAAGATGATACAGAGTTAATTCAGATAATTTATAACGCATTAGATAACTCTATGATGAGAATAAGTAAAATCTACGTTTTATATGATGACTTTGGAGAATTAACACTTAAAAATATTGAAAGTATGAAATTGCCTTTATTATATGATAATGAGACTGTAGAAGATTTTGACTACGAAAGAAGTATAGACAAGAATACATATAATCAAATTAAAATAACTTATGATAATGAGGACACTGGTGAAAGAGAAGTGTATATGACACAAGATAGTACAAATATTAATAAATGGGGAGTATTGCAATTTTGTGACAAAGTAAATAATAATGTTAATGGAAGGTTTGCAGCTGAAAAAGCACTTAAATGGTTTAACAAAAAAACTAGTGTATTAACTGCAAAAAATGCTTTAGGAGATATAAGGGTAAGAGCTGGTTCAAGTATTAAAGTTAAGTTTGATATACCAGAAACACCAATAAGAAAATTAATGGTAGTTGATAAAGTTAAACACACATTTAATAATGGTGAACATTTAATGGACTTGAGTTTAAATGGTGATATACCACTTAAGTATTTTACAGATACAAAAGGGATAATAGTTGATAAGTAACATTATATATAAATAATTTAGAAGGAAAGAAGGAAATTAGATGTCATTAGAAATGATACAAAAGGTGACAATAATAGATAATTCATTAGAAAGATTTATTATAGAGCAAATTGGTGAGGGTAAAAAGGATATCTTTATAGGAGATGATAGTTATTTCAAAGAAGTAATATCAAATAATTTATTAGATATTACTAATTCATTGGAATTGGGTGAATGTGAAGTTGATGAAGTAAAAGCAGTAAAAAAATTAGGTGTAGTCTACATAAGTGATAAGGACTTAGATTTATTTGAAAGAAACAATAGGATCTATTCGATTGTACCTACTTTTAAATATATTAAAGAGGATACAGAAATAACAAGCATAGAGCATATAGAAGTATACAATCAATACAAATTAAGAATTAAGGCTGATAATGTTAAGAAATATGATTTCATTGTGGTTTCATATACAGAATCTTTATAAAATAAAAGTGTAAGATGTTGAGAAAATAAAAAAATTCAAAAAATATAATTTATTTTTTGAATTAATACAAATATTTTGTTATAATATAGAAAACAAAATAAACAAAAGTCCTTCATCACACTTCATTGACTGCAAATCACTGAAATGTTAGGAACTTAACTGGTACAGTTACTACCAATAAGCAACGAAGAACTTCTAACATATAGTAATACCTTAAATGTACTGCAAATACATTTAAAACATTAACTATATATATACAATATTATGAACTTATATTAACAAATATAATCATATATTGCAAGTGTTTAAGAAGAATTTTCAAGCCTTTAGGTATTAGTAAATAGTACCTGAAGGCTTTTTTATTGATAAAAATAACTAATGAAAGGAGGAATAAGAATGGCTATATTGGCAACAAATGAATATGAGAAACATTTATTTGATGGGAGTACAGATGGATATATTCAATTAATTAAATTTCAAAATGAAAAAATAATTAAAATATATAACACAAGTGTATCAGGATTAAGAGATGTAGTGGAGCAATTAGAAGGAGAAACAGATACCTATATAGCGCCAAATACAATGTATAAACCTTTTCGTAGAGTTGAAAATATAAGGCAATTTAGAGCATTATATATTGATATAGATGGAGTAGAAGACGATCAAGTAGCATGTGCATATAAAATATTAGAATTAGCAGAAAATAAGGAAATCCCAAAGCCTACAATGATAGTAAATAGCGGTCGTGGTATTCACGTTTATTGGAGAATAAAAAACGCACCTTACGGAGCATTGTATACATGGCAGGAGTTAGAAGATTATTTATATTATAAATTAAAGCATTTGGGAGCCGATATGGCTGCAACAGATGGAGCAAGAATATTAAGATTACCAGGAACAATAAATAGTAAGAATAATGCTAAATGCAGAGCATTATGGATAGATAATGAAATAGAATACTCTATGTATGATTTAAGAGAGGAGTATTTAAATTATAAGCCTAAAGGAAAGCAACTAGAAATTGAAGAGGTAAAGAAAAAGACAAGCAATAAAGTAATAGCCAATAGTTTTTTTAACGCTTATAGCCTTCATATGACACGTTCAAGTGACATATTGAAACTATGTAATCTAAGAAAGTATAATGTAAAAGGATATAGAAACATGATTTTACATTGTTTTGCATATTGGAAGGGTATTTATATAAGAGATGAAGAGGAACTGGCTAAAGAGGTAATAGACTTAAATAATAGTTTTAGAGAACCATTAAAAGAGAGTGAAGTTAATTCAATACTTCGGTGTATACCTAAAGCAATAAAGAAGTTTATAGACTATGAGCAAGGGTTAAGAAGTGGAGAACGTAAAAAAGTAACCAAAGGCATGAGAGATAAAGAAGGTTACTGGTATAAGAATGAAACTCTTATAGAGAGATTAGATATAACAGAGCATGAGCAAAGTATACTTAAAACAATCATAGGTACACAAGAGAAGTATAGAAGAAATAATATAAAAAGAACTCCAAGGAATGAAAATGGATTAACTTCAAGAGAACAACAAAAGCAAGATACAATTAAGGCAGTAAAAGAATTATATGAAAAAGGATATAAGCAAGTGGAAATAGTAAAGGAACTTAAATTAACTAAAGGAAGAGTGTCTCAAATTATTAAATCATTAAGATAAAAAAAGTTTAATGAAATGCTCTTTATAAATATGTGGGGTATCCCTTTAAGGGGTA
>Ga0302173_10001295_pt1 | contig 12611 bp, 10 predicted proteins | sample I_Fen_N3_1_FD_198785 | JGI IMG/M metagenome (GOLD analysis project Ga0302173, IMG submission 198785) | Peat permafrost microbial communities from Stordalen Mire near Abisko, Sweden - I_Fen_N3_1 | ecosystem: Environmental > Terrestrial > Soil > Wetlands > Permafrost | place: Sweden: Abisko... | reverse complement strand
TGAGCAAGAATTTACAGCTCAATATTGCAAAATCCGAACTACTTGTTTTTGGTAAGATTGCCTTGATGCCAGATACACTATTTGTCGATGTATCTGAAATGGAAATAAAAGATTCAATTACTTGTGCTAATTTTGTTTTAGATAAAAGCCTAAAAATTGAAGAACCCGATGTAATCTATGCAGTTGTAAGCGAACAAAAGATTAATTATGTTGAAGAACCTGACGCAGAAGTTGCAACAGAAACAGAAGAAACAGAGACTGCTGCTACTGCTGAATAATTTCAATAAAAAAATACGCAAAATAGCAATACAATAAAAGATAGCCGGTTGAGATGGTTTTCACCATTTCAATTGGCTATCTTTTAATTAAACTTCAAATATTATTTTACTGTAAAATCATGTTTATTTTCATAATAAATAACAGTCATTTTGTTGTTTTTAAAATAATCATCAATTATTTTGTAGAGTTCTTCTTTTATCTGTATGCTATTGTTCTCACCTAACTGTTCAATATAGAAACTTTGAGCTCCACAAGCATCTTTGATATGGACTTTGAATTGTAACTCTTTCTTTTCGATCAAATGATTCAGTTCAATAATTTGATTAAACGATACTATATTCATAATTCTCCTTTTTCTAGGTTTAGAAGTTGTCCCTTGATTTCTAGTCCACCCGCATAGCCAACTAAATCACCATTGGATCCAATTACGCGATGACATGGAATAATAATTGGTATTGGGTTCTTATTGTTTGCCATTCCAACCGCCCTTGCTGCTGTAGGTTTTTCAAGAGCGATTGCTACTTGCTTATAACTCCAATGTTCTCCGTAAGGAATCGTTCGTAATATATCCCAGACTTTTTTTTGAAATTCTGTTCCGCTGGGGTTAAGTGGTAAATCGAATTGCTTTCTAGAACCTGATAAGTATTCTTCTAATTGATTGGCTGCCTGAATTACTAGGGGCTTTTCTTTTGCGTCAAAGCTTAATTTTTGTTCACTAAGTTTCTTGGATTCATGAGGTTCCATAGGTTCCATGATGACATGTTTTTGCTCAGAGTTCACTTCTTTTTCACTTATAAATTGAATATTGGTTATGAAATTATTTGATTCAACTATTTTTATATAACCTATTATGGTTCTAAAGATATATGTATTTTTCATTATATGAATCCTCTTTAATTAAATTGATTGTAAACTATGGTCGCAAATTATCATAGTTTTATCTATTGGTTTGGTTTTATATGGTTCGCTATATACATTTTTTATCATTTGATTTATATGTAACTTACTCACAGATAAATTAGAATAATTCTGTTAAAATTTTAATAATAATAACTATTTAGAAGGCAATAATTGTTCAGGTACTGAACCGTTACAAATAATCTTTCCTATACTATATAATTTTAATGGTATATAATTTTAATAGTATATAATATATACTAAATGAGTATTTAGTTGCACTTCTTAACATATACGTTTCGAATCAGAAAAGAGGATATTATGGATTATATTATAGCATTTTTAGAAGGAATTATAACCTTTATTTCCCCATGTCTGCTCCCTATGTTGCCTATCTACATTTCTTATTTTGCCGGGCAAAAAAGCGAAAGCAAAAAAAAGACTGCATTAATTAATTCCATAGGATTTGTTGCTGGATTTACAATTGTATTTACAGCACTTGGTGCCTTTGCGGGTACTGTAGGTGGTTTTTTAAGTGAATACCGTTTAATTGTTAATTTCATATCCGGTATTATTGTTATTTTATTTGGTCTCAATTTTATGGGAGCTATTCGGATACCATTGATCAATAAAGACCACCATTTACAACTTAGCACCGTAAATACTGGCTTTTTCTCTTCTGCACTATTTGGTGTCATATTTTCCATTGGTTGGACACCATGCATTGGAGCATTTTTAGGTTCTGCCTTAATGCTTGCCGCTTCAAGCAGTGAAAGTTTAAAGGGAATTCTTATGCTATTGTGCTTTTCAGCTGGACTGGGAATCCCATTTATTGCGAGTGCCATTTTACTTGAGCAACTTAAATCCACTTTCCTTTTTATCAAAAAGCATTATCGATTAATTAATTTCATATCTGGCGGATTACTTGTAGTAATTGGTTTATTAATGGTAACTGGATTATACGGATATTTTTTATCCGCACTCACATTTTAGGAGGTATCTTCATGAATGCACAACGAAAAACAATAATTGGTGTGATTCTTTTTGTAGTATTTTTAATTATAGCAGATCTAGCATATAACACGCTATCCAAAAATTATAATCAGTTTAATTTTGTTGAACCTGTAACTTATTCTATATCAAATACCCAACCTATAAAAACTCCTGACTTCACTATTTTTGATGCAAAGGGAAATCAAATTCACTTATCAGATTTTATAGGCAAACCAGTAGTCTTAAACTTCTGGGCGTCTTGGTGTTCACCATGTAAAAGTGAAATGCCTCACTTTAACAAAGCTTATGCAACCTATAAAAATGACGTGATTTTTATCATGGTAGATTTAACTGATGGTCAGCGAGAAACTCAAGTGCTTGGCCAGGCCTATGTGAACGAACAAGGTTATACTTTTCCTGTATATTTTGATAATAAACAATCTGCTTCAAAAGCTTATAATATAAGATCTATACCAGCCACCTATATAATTGATTCTAATGGAAATATGATCAGTAATTATGAAGGTGCAATCGATGAAAAGACATTAACATCAGCCATTGACACAATTACTTCGGCTAAATAAATCTCTAAATCAGCATGCGTACAGCTCCTTCAGATTTATTTGATGGCTTGTACCAGCTTTTATCACTTTTCGGCTTCAATCGGTATAAAACAAAACTTCGTTACATCAAAAAGTCCCATATCCGTGATCTTGATCTCAGGTATCACTGCAAGTGACATGAAGCATAGCGTCATAACTGGTTCAACTTCTTTATGAATACCAAGCTGATTATATGCATCTTGATGAATACCTATCAGCTTTTCATTTACCCATTCACCTGTTTGATCACTCATGATACCGCCAACAACCATTGGCATGTAATTTATGACTGATCGATTCTGCACAAGGATAATACCACCGCCCTGCTTTACCAAATGCTCAACGGCAAACGCCATATCTTCATCATTTGTTCCAACTATAATTATATTATGAGAATCATGAGCGATGGATAAAGCCATAGCTCCTGACTGAATTCCATATCCTCTCAGCAATGCGACTGCAACGTTTCCCGTGTTATGATGACGTTCAATAACTGCTATTTTTACGATATCTTGATCTGGTTGATATTGGAATTCTCCTTGTTCATTTAGTGTAATATCTGCTATTCCTTTTGCTGTCACGACACCACCGGGAAGAATATCAATTACATTTACATGGTTTGATTTTGGTTTTAAGCTTAATTTCGCAATAGAAAAATCAAGCACCTGGAATCGTCCACGTACTGATGAGATATCAACGCGGTGTACTTCCGGAAGATACTTTCCATCTTTTGCGACTTCTTCTCCCATAATAAATACGCGACTGGCATTAAAATCTTTCAGATTATCCAGTAATGCAATATCCGCGCGAAGTCCTGGTGCAATTGCTCCCCTGTCGCGTAGTCCGTAACATTCTGCCGCATTCAAACTTGCCATCGAAATCGCAATGATTGGATCAATTCCTTCTTCTACGCAGATTTGAAGGTGATTGTCTAGATGTCCTAATTCCAAAATAGTCTTAGGCTGACGGTCATCTGAACACAATAAGCACCGTCGACTGTTCGCTGGTGTCACCGCCTGAAGAAGTGTACGTAAATTGTGACAAGCGGAACCCTCTCGTAAAAGGATATAAAGTCCACGAGAGAGACGATCTAACATCTCTTCCACCGTTGAACATTCATGATCCGTATGAATTCCTGCTGCCACATATGCATTTAAATCATTTCCAGCTAAGTTTGGACTATGTCCATCAATTAATTTTCCTTCGTTTATAGCAACTAATAATTTGTTCAGGACTTCATCATTCGCACCAATTACACCAGGATAATCCATAAACTCACCAAGCCCAAGAATCTGGTCATTCGTAATTGGCTCACACATCGTTGCTGCATCAATTACAGCCCCAGAATTTTCAAAAGGAGTGGCCGGAACACAAGAAGGAAGCATATATTTGATGTCAAGCTTCGTTCCCTTAGATGCCTCAAACATATAGTTCATTCCATCCATTCCACATACATTTACAATTTCATGGGGATCAGCTATGATTGTAGTCGTCCCATGAGGCACCAGGAGCCTTCCGATCTCTTCTGGCGTCACATAGGAGGATTCAATATGAATATGCCCGTCAATGAGACCTGGGACCGCATACTGGCCATTTGCATTAATTTCATTCTTTCCTTGATAATTACCAATTCCTGCAATATATCCATCTGCAATAGCAATATCTTTACCTTCAATTATAGAAGAATTATATACATCCACAATTCTACTGTTTTTAATCACTAAATCAGCAGGTATTCGTTGCGCTGCTACATCAATTAATTTCTTTAATACTTCTTTTTGCATAAAACCACTCCTGTAAGCCTCTCATAAATATTAATTTGGATGATATTATTTTTCAAATGATTCTCTATCTTTAATTTGATTTTACAGTTATGCCATTCACTTCTACATGATCGCTTATTTCTATTACAAGACATCTACGTCCATCTACCATTCTTGTTTCAACAAGATTTGCACATTCTGGATTCACCTTTATGATGACGTCTGCTGTTTTCACTTCAAACACCTTCGTATTTACGAGATTAGCAGCTACTAAGGATACATTTGTCCCTGCGTTTTCTTCATAATGCATGTCAAAGTCTTTTAGTTTTTCTTCTTCCACACCACTTTCTGCGAGAAGATTTTTTACCTGCGCTTTATTTAAGGTAAGTGGTTCAGGAACATCTTTATGTTCTTCAATTATTTCATTTAACTTTTCATGGATATTTCTAACCACTTCATATTCACAGTCTTCACCGAGGGTTTCTTCAATCAGCGTCTGGAACGTCTGTTTCTGGCTGCCAGCTGACAATGGTACCTCGCAACCCATTAGCTGATTTACAAAATCATTATGCAATGCTTCAGAATCTTTTGAATAATATAAAATACTATGTATATCCGCGCTTCTGTCATTAAATGCTGGAAATAAGAATCCATTATAAGGTGTTCCAACAACCCAGTCCTGAATACGGTTTTGAAACAAATTATCTTCGGAATTGTAGCTTAAGCCTGGCTTTGAAAGGTTAACAGGACATATATCACAGATTATGTAATTATATACTTCATCTGAAGCGTCATTGTTTCTAATATTATCATTGGTTTTCGCCGGAATATCATAAGCCGCATAAACCATTAGAATCAAATAGTTGCCTATATAATCATACATTTGTATAATTTTATTATAAAATTCCTCAACAAGCGATTCATCCTTTAGCTCACTATCTCTAAGCTTTAATAGAAATTCCTGCGTTCCACCATTAAATTCTGTGTCGAGTGGGAATTCCATGTTGATTAGATTCTTACCTATCGTTCCTGATAATGTTTTCTTGAATATTTCAAAATATTTAAAGGTCTCTTCCTGTGGCAAACATAGAAATGCTTCTGAAAGCCTCGTTTTTATGTTTTTATCTCCATCCACATAGCATCCACATATTTTTGTTATGGTGCAGTTTTCATGTGAAAGTTGTTTTTTGATTTCTAATATTTCTGTTTTTATCATCGTTTATCTCATTCCTGCGCATTTTTTTGCGCATATCATTTCTGCGCATTGTTTGCGCATATCTAGTTTATATAATCATATCCAAATATATTTTATACGAATTTAATATAGTACACAAGCTTAGTTGTCATCATTCTATTTTAAATAGTATAGAAGATTTTATCATATTTTTATTTAAAAAGATATAATTGTACAGTAATTATACACCATACAACTATATCAAGATAAATTAAAAATGACGTGTGAAAATATCAGTCTCCTCAAGCAAGCTTTCTATCGTTTTTAAGCCAAGACGATCCAATAATTCAATCACATATGGATTTTCAACTGGATTTTTATACTCTGCTTTCTCCCCATATGCATTTACTTTCTTGGTTCCCGCTTCCACGCCTATGATTGCTTTAGGGCCTCCAACACATCCGCCCTTACACCCCATGCCCTCATAGAAATTCGCATTTGTTTTCCCTTCCATCAAATCATTAATCATAGCCTTACATGCAACCACTCCATCTGCCTGCATCGTACGTATATTTATTTTCCTGTTGGGATTAATCGCTTTCAGCGTACTTTCTACTGCTTCACTAACCCCTCCTGCTCTTGCATAAATTCTACCGGCCCTTGATGAATGCTCCTGTTCGCTTTCCTCCATATCAGAGGGAACAATACCCATCGCATCAAATATATTCTGTACTTCTTTAAATGTTAGAACATAATCAACATCACCTGCTAAATCTTTATCACGCGCTTCCGCTTTTTTTGCAAGACATGGGCCAATAAATACGATAAGGGCATCCGGATGTAGGATTTTTACTACTCTTGCACATGCAATCATTGGTGATACAGAACCAGGAACATGAGGCAGTAACTGATTGTATACTTTTTTAATCATTGCTATCCACATTGGGCAGCAACAACTTGTCAACTGATAATCGCTTTCGTTATTAATATTTTTATCAAATTCTAGTGCTTCTTTTAAAGTGAGGATATCTGCAAATAAAGCGACCTCAAGCATTCCATCAAATCCAACCTGTTTAAGTGCAGTCCTTATTTTTCCGGGTGTAACATCCTCTGAAAATTGTCCTAAAAAAGCAGGTGCTATTATCGCATACACCAATCCCTTTGAAGACCGAACTGCCTTTAATGCCGGAATAATATCTGTACTTGCAGTGAGTTTTTCTGATGCACATCCGCGAATACATTCAGAACATCCCATACACAAATCGGGGTCAATCAAAACGCCCTCTTTTGTGATACTCATTGCATCAAAAGGACATCGGCTAATGCATTCCTTGCGATGCTCCACTGAGCAATCACAAGATCCCATATTAAGAACAATTGGATGTTTTTGGGGATTAAGTAAGCAATCAAGATGATGCTTATCATATGGTTCCTCTGAATTACTGATTTGTTCTAGGTTATTATTTAAAGCTAATTTTAAGGTGTTGTTGTATAATTCATTAAATGTTTGCATAAATGGTAGTCCCTTCTTTAAATGAATTTTTCAAATCATTCATATGTACGAATACATATTTTCAAATGTTTCACTTATATATGAATACTTCAGTTCTATTATATACCAATCACTGATATTTCATCAATTGCTTTCTTATAATCGCATGGTTTACCTTACAATATTTATTTCGTATTGACATCTAATTTCATAAGTATATAATACTTGCATATGCAACAATTGCGAATACAACAAAGGAGAAGTTAATATGAAACAATTTTTATCCTATGCGAAACCTTATAAAAAAGTAAGCATACTAGCTATCATTTGTATTGAGGCTGAAACCATATTTGAACTTTTAATTCCATTGGTTATGGCAGATATTATTGATATCGGTGTAGTCAATAACGATAAAAACTACATTTTGCTAAAAGGTCTTCAGATGGTAGCTTATGCACTTATTTCGCTGCTACTCGGTCAAGCCTGTGCTAGATTCACCGCTACTTGTGGTCAAGGAATTGGTGCTGAAATAAGGAAGGCTGAATTTGCTAAATTGCAGACATTTTCATTTGCTAATACCGATCATTTTAGCAGTTCCTCTTTAGTAACCAGGTTAACCAGTGATGTGACAATGATTCAAAATTCCATCTCAAATGGATTGCGACCAGGATTTCGTTCTCCAGTAATGATGATAACCGCTTTGGTTGTATCATTTATTCTAAATGCCAAGTTAGCCATCGTTTTTTTAATTGCAGCACCAGTGCTGGCCATAATTTTATTCTTTATCATTAAAAATGTACGTCCTCTATATTCTAAAATGCAGGGCGCAATTGACCTTGTAAATAGAATCATTCAGGAAAATCTTACTGCAATTCGTGTTGTTAAAGCTTATGTCAGAGGAGATCATGAAACGAAGAAATTCGAAGAAGTGAATGCGAATTTACAAGCTTCTTCTGAAAAGGCGTTCACCCTTGCTGCACTGAATATGCCTGCATTACAATTTGTAATGTATGGAACCATCATCAGTATCTTATGGTTTGGTGGAAATCTTGTAACGATAGGTGGAATGAAAGTTGGTGCCTTAACAAGCTTTTTAAGCTATGTCCTTCAGGTACTAAACTCACTAATGATGTTCTCAAATGTTTTCTTACTAATGACTCGTTCCTTAACCTCTTGGAAAAGAATTTCTGAAGTTTTAGATGAAAAACCTACTATTAGTGATCACCTTGCAAAAGATATTGAAGTAAAATCTGGTAATATCCGTTTTGATCATGTTTTCTTTAAATATAAATCCGATGCAAAAGAATATGTACTTTCAGATATTTCTATTGATATAAAAGCAGGGCAGACAATTGGAATAATCGGTCAGACCGGAGCCTCCAAAAGTTCTTTGGTACAACTAATCCCAAGACTTTACGATGTAACAGCCGGAAATATATTCATTGATGATCATCCTATATATGAATATCCACAAAAACAGCTACGAGATTCGATTGCCATGGTTCTTCAGAACAACACGCTTTTTTCAGGAACTGTGAAAGAAAACCTACGTTGGGGAAAAGAAGATGCCACGGATGCGGAAATTAAAAAAGCATGTCATATTGCATGTGTTGATGAATTTATAGACCGTCTTGAAAATGGATATGATACTGAATTAGGGCAAGGCGGTGTAAATGTATCTGGAGGACAAAAACAACGTCTGTGTATCGCAAGGGCAGTCTTAAAAGCCCCTAAAGTTTTGATTTTGGATGATTCAACAAGTGCAGTAGATACTGCTACCGAAGCAAAGATCCGTGAATCACTCGACAACGAACTCCCAGGTATGACAAAAATTATAATTGCGCAAAGAATTTCATCCATTATGAATGCAGATCAAATCATTATATTAGATGATGGTAAAATGAATGCGAATGATCGTCATGAAAATTTGTTGTCTTCTAATGAGATTTATCAAGATATATATTACTCTCAGACAAAAGGAGGAAATCTATAATGATAAAATCATCGAATCATACAAGACCCAAAAACGCGAAAAAGACAATTCGCAAGCTATTAAGATATATAGGCCATTACAAATGGTCAATATTGATTATTACAATTCTTGTTGGAATAAGTGGCTTCGCAGGTATTTATGGTACTTATCTTTTAAAACCGGTAATTAATAACTACATTTTACCTGGAAATATTCCGGGCTTGATCCAAATGATAATTTTTATGGCAATTATGTACTTCTGCGGTGCATTATCTTGTTTTCTATATAATAAAATTATGGTACATGTTTCACAACAGGTTGTAAGCGAAATTCGTACAGATTTATTTCAACATACACAAAAGCTTCCGTTGAAATATTTTGATACCCATACTCATGGAGAACTCATGAGCCATTTCACAAATGATGTAGATACAATATCAGAAGCACTGAACAACAGCTTTACCTTATTAATTCAAAGCTTTATCACATCTTTTGGAACCATTGTTATGTTAATTATTCTAGATTGGAGATTATCCTGTATTGTTATTTTCTTTTTAATTATGATGCTTTTATATATAAGACATAACGGGAAATTAAGCAAAAAATATTTTAAAGAACAGCAGGAAAATCTTGGTAATATTAATGGTTACGTTGAAGAATTGGTCGTCGGACAAAAAGTCGAAAAGATATTTAATCATGAACCACAGGATTTCAAGAAATTTTGCCAGTTAAATGAAAAGCTTCGAGTATCTTCCACTAAGGCTTTGACCTATTCTGGAATGACCATTCCTACTATCGTTGCATTATCTTACTTTAATTATGCAGTATCTGCATGTATTGGTGGTTTATTTACACTTTCAGGACTAATTAATCTAGGTACTCTGGTGTCTTACCTAGTTTTTGTAAGGCAAAGTGCCATGCCAATGAATCAATTTACACAGCAGATTAATGCTATTTTAGTTGCTCTTGTCAGTGCTGAGCGAATCTTTGACATGATGGAAGAAAAGCCTGAATTAGATGAGGGAACTGTTACTTTGTGTAAAGTCAGCGTAAGTGAAGATAATACTATGACCGAAAGTGCCATTTATACTGGAGATTTTGCTTGGAAAGTACCAAGTACCGAAAATAATAGTGTAAATAAAGATTTGTATCTACAAAAATATGAATTCGTGCCATTAAAAGGAGATGTTCGTTTTGAAAATGTAGTATTTGGCTATAACCCAAAGCATAATATTCTCAATAAAATCACATTGTTTTCAAAGCCTGGTCAAAAAATTGCATTTGTCGGTTCTACTGGTGCTGGAAAAACAACAATTATAAATCTAATGAATCGTTTTTATGAGATCACGCAAGGGACGATAACCTATGATGGCATTGACATCATGAAGATTAAAAAAGATGACTTGCGACACTCAATTTCTATGGTAATTCAAGATACTCATCTTTTTACCGGTACGATTGCAGATAATATTAGATATGGCCGATTAAGTGCTACGGATGATGATGTCAAAGTTGCTGCACATGTTGCAAATGCCGATTCCTTTATCAGACGTCTTCCTGATGGCTATGAAACGATACTAGAAAGCGATGGGAATAATTTATCCCAGGGTCAACGTCAATTAATTGCAATTGCACGTGCCGCGATTTCACAACCACCTGTATTAGTATTGGATGAGGCGACAAGTTCTATTGACACCAGAACAGAAAAACTGATTGAAAAAGGGATGGATGCGCTTATGTCAAATCGTACAGTCTTTGTCATCGCGCACAGACTTTCTACAGTGCGTAATTCTAAGGCGATTTTAGTCTTGGAAAAGGGAGAAATCATCGAACGTGGAACGCATGACGAACTGTTATTGCAAAAAGGGCGCTATTATCAATTATATACTGGTCAATCTGAATTAGACTAGTGAATTCATGTCCTGTCAAAGCAAAACATAATGTCCTGCTAAAGCAGAAAATAATGCCCTGCTAAAGCAGGATATACGAATAGGAGTAAATATGAATATAAACTATCAAGTAAGAGAATTATTAATACGTATAGAATGGGCAAGGAAGCAATTCATAGGACCCTCTCTTACGAATCTTGGATTAACACCCGGACAAGGCCAAGCTAGAATTTTAAATTTTCTTTTAGAACAGGACCATGTTACTCAAACAAAGTTAGCAAATACATGTAAATTAGATGTGACGACAATGTCCAGAAATCTAGACAAATTAGAGTCTATGGGGTTTTTAAATCGACAAACGAATCCAACTTGCCGTCGCTCATTTTTAATTAATCTTACCGAACTAGGGCGAAAAAAAGCCCAAACAGTTCATGACCTTTTGGGACGCATGGACATCACCTTGTTTAATGGAATTGACGAATCAGAAATACAATCATTTTATACAACTCTTGAGAAAATCTACAACAATTTAGAAAATACGAAAAAATAGCAAACTTGCGATCCCCTTCCTGCAAATCCGCTTGATCGTTCTATCTAAAATTTATAAAAAATGGCTTAGAAACGTTACAATGTAACATTTCTAAGCCATTTTTTATATCACACTACAATTTTCGTGAAGTATCAATCTATACCTCTAATTCCCCGCTAATCTCCTCGAGTGATTTCCCCATGGTTTCCTTTCCAAACACGCCTACAACCAGTGATACTGCAACAAATACCAATGCAAACATAATAAATACATAGGTGTACCCATTCTCGCTTCCATAGGTTTTGTATATAATCGGTACTACAAGTGGTGCAACAAATGCGCCTAGTCGACCAAATGCAGCAGCCCATCCTGAGCCACTCGCTCTAGCAACTGTTGGATATACCTCAGGTGTATAGGCATACACACATCCCCATGCTCCTAAACTGAAGAAATAAAGCATGCATCCATATATTAATACTTCCGGCGTACTTCCCGCATGACCAAACAACCATGCCGCAAGCGCTGTGCCCGCAAAATAAATGGATAAAACGTTCTTTCGTCCAACCTTCTCCACTAGATATGCGGCGCTAAAATAACCAGGTAACTGTGCTAGACACATAATCAAGATAAATTCAAAGCTCTTAACCAAGGTAAAACCCTTCGTCACTAATAATGTCGGAGTCCATAACACAAATCCATAATAGCCAAAGTTGATTCCAAACCAAACAATCCACAATACAAGAGTACTACGCACATACTTCTTTGACCATAAATCCAACAAATTGATATGCAATTTATAAGTCTTCGATTGTGCTTTTACGTCCATTCCCTCTAATATAGTCGTGATTCCAGCCTGTATTTCCATTTTACTTACTATCTCATCGGCCTCTTTCACTTTTCCAACGGATTCAAGATACCTTGGAGATTCTGGTATTGCTCTTCTTACAATTGCAGCAAAAAGTGCTGGTACTCCTCCTATAATAAATGCGATCCTCCAACCAAACGCAGGAATTAGTAACAA
>Ga0302173_10001293_pt1 | contig 12614 bp, 8 predicted proteins | sample I_Fen_N3_1_FD_198785 | JGI IMG/M metagenome (GOLD analysis project Ga0302173, IMG submission 198785) | Peat permafrost microbial communities from Stordalen Mire near Abisko, Sweden - I_Fen_N3_1 | ecosystem: Environmental > Terrestrial > Soil > Wetlands > Permafrost | place: Sweden: Abisko... | reverse complement strand
ATTGTAAGACTTAGTGATATTTGTCTGGTTGAAATTAGAGAAGCCAAAGAATATATAAAAGTTAATGCCAATGGTAAAGAAAGTATTCTTATTGCGGTGATAAAACAGCCAGACGCCAATCTTATTGTGATGTCTGATGCGATGAATCAGAAGATGAAAGATCTTAAAGCAATATTACCCAAAGACATTACGATAAAACCCTTTTATGAGCAAGCCAATTTTGTAAATGATGCCGTAAAAAGTGTATCAGATAGTCTGCTTATCGGATTGTTTTTGGCTATTATCATTGCAGTATTATTTTTAAAATCAGCGAAAGCCAGCACAACAATTTTAATTACAATTCCCGTCACGCTTTCGTTAACGTTGATCGTATTGTATTTTACTGGACAGACTTTTAATATCATGACATTGGGAGCCATTGCTGCTGCTTTGGGATTAATCATTGACGATGCAATTGTAGTTGTAGAGCAAATTCATCGCACTCACGAAGAGCACCCGGATGAGCCAACAATTACATTACTTGAAAAAGCGATGCAGTATTTGTTTCCTGCTATGGTAGGTTCGTCGATTAGTACAATTGTTATTTTTTTTCCATTTGTATTGATGAGTGGAGTGGCAGGTTCCTATTTTAAAGTTCTGACAGATACAATGATCATTACCCTAATATGTTCTTTTTTGGTAACCTGGTTATTGTTGCCGGTAATTTACTTATGGCTGTCTCCAAAAAAATCTTCTTCGAGTAAAAAAGAAATTAATATTCATGAGGTTAAAAAGCAAAAATGGGTTTCTTACTTTATAGAAAGACCCTTTTTAAGCATAGCTTTTTGTTTGCTGTTATTGCTATCTATATTTCTAATTCTTCCTAATCTTGAAACAGGATTTTTGCCGGAAATGGATGAGGGAAGTATTGTTTTAGATTACGAATCTCCACCTGGAACTTCTCTGGAAGAAACGGACAGAATGCTTCAGGAAGTCGAAAAAATAATCATAAAAAATCCAGATGTTGAGGCTTACAGTAGAAGAACTGGAACACAAATGGGATTTTTTATTACTGAACCCAATACGGGCGATTATTTGATTCAGTTAAAGAAAGATAGATCTAAAACCACCAATGACGTTATTGATGATATAAGATTGAAAATCGAAAACAGTCAGCCGGCACTTCGTATCGATTTCGGGCAGGTTATAGGAGATATGCTGGGCGATCTTATGAGTTCAGTTTCGCCTATCGAAGTTAAAATTTATGGAAACAATCAAAATAAACTCCACCAGATTGCCAAAAAAGTAGCCGCTTTAATCGAAAAAACGAAAGGAACAGCCGATGTTTTTGATGGTATAGTATTAGCAGGTCCAAGTATAAATATTGAGCCAGATTATTCGTTATTGGCGCAATACGGAATTACGCCTGCTGACTTGCAATTTCAGATGCAAAGCCAATTGGAAGGAAACATTATAGGTACTTTATTAGAGCAGGAACAATCGACCCCAATTCGGTTAATTTATAAAAACTCCGAAAAAAGAAGTTTAGAACAAATCAAAGAATTACAGGTTTTTATTCCATTCGGACAGTCAATTCCGCTATCTAATCTTGTAAAAATTACACCCGAAAAAGGAAGTGCCGAAATTCAGCGAGAGAATCTACAAATGATGAGTGTAGTAACTGGCAGACTTGATAATAGTGGACTTGGTTCTGTTATGGCCGAAATTCAGAAAAATGTAGCTCAAAATATTGTATTGCCACAAGGATATTATATCGAATACGGAGGTGCCTACAAAGACCAACAACAGGCCTTTAAGGAATTGCTTTTGATTTTGATTACTTCGTCAATTTTGGTTTTTGGTGTAATTCTGTTTTTATTTAGAGATTTCAGGGCGGCATTAGTTATTCTATTTATTTCTGTTCTTGGAATTTCGGGAAGTTACTTATTGCTTTTCTTAACCAATGTTCCACTAAATGTTGGTAGCTATACTGGAATAATTATGATTGTGGGAATCATTAGCGAAAATGCCATTTTTACTTTTCTCCAGTTTCGCGAAACCTATAAACAGATTTTAGATATTAATCAATCTTTAATTTATTCGATATCAACACGATTAAGACCCAAATTAATGACTGCTGTAGGTGCAATTATTGCACTTATGCCATTGGCTATCGGGATAGGAACAGGATCTGAACTTCATCAGCCATTGGCCATTGCAGTAATTGGTGGTTTTATTGTAGCTATGCCTTTGTTGCTAATTGTGCTGCCAAGTCTATTGGCTATTATCTATAAAAATCCAAAACATCATACCTATTTATTATGAAGCAAAACTACCCTAATTGGTTTTTCGACGTAATATTAATTTCTAAATTCTCTTAAAATGTTTAAATCTATTTTATTGTTTCTCGTAAGTATAACAGCTGTTAGTGCGCAAAACAGCGTGTCAGATTCTATTGTAGTGAGAGATAATGTTCAAAATCTAAAGTTCAATTACAAACAATTAATCATCCCCGGAGTATTAATTGGTTATGGTTTTATAGGTCTTGAAAGTGATCAGCTCAAAAGTTTTAATACTCAGATTAGAGATGAGGTTAAGGAAGATATTGACAATAAAATTACCATTGATGACTTCTCGCAATATGCGCCTGCAGCATCTGTTTATGCCTTGAATGCGATGGGAATTGAAGGTAAAAATAACCTTAAAGACAGATCTATAATTCTGGCTACTTCTTATCTTATAATGAGTACCACAGTCTTTTCATTAAAGCATATTACGAAAGTGGAACGACCAGATGGAACGTCTAATAATTCATTCCCGTCGGGACATACCGCCAACGCTTTTGCTGGTGCCGAATTTCTTTGGCAAGAATACAAAGACAAGTCGATATGGTACGGAATAAGCGGATATATTGTAGCAACTGGTACAGGATTGTTTAGAATGTATAATAACAGACACTGGCTTACTGATGTTGCCGCAGGAGCAGGAATTGGTATTCTAAGCACGAAAGCTGCATACTGGCTATTTCCGTATGTGAAAAACACCATTTTTCCTTCTAAAGAAAACAAAGTTACTTCGATGATTATGCCTTTCTATAATGGAAAACAAATGGGAGCAGGCATGGTCGTACAGTTTTAGTTTTTTAGAAGTATTACCAGAATTTATAAGTCACAATTTTTAAATACCATAAGACGAGAATAAGTCTTAAAATTTGCTGTAAATGAAAATATCAACCGAAATAAACGATGTTCGAAGAACCGGTATGCGATTTTTAACCAAAAATATTGGTTCATCTCAAAAAGTTCAAATTAATGCAATAGAAGATCCAACTCTAATAAAACAAATTTTAATTTGTAGACCAAACGCAAGATTAGGAAATCTACTGCTTATTACTCCTTTGATCAAAGAGGTCACTGCTGCTTTCCCCGAGGCTCAAATTGACCTTTTTGTTAAAGGAAGTCTGATGCCGGTAATTCTAAAAAATTACAGTCACATTGGTGATATTATCGTACTTCCTAAAAAACCTTTTAGCAGTCTTTTGGCTTATTTAAAAGTTTGGTTAAAGATAAAAAGGAAAAAATATGATATGGCTATAAACGTAGATAAAGAATCTTCGTCGGGTCGATTGGCCGTCGAACTCTCCAAAGCCAATTTTAAATTTTATGGAGATGATCTTAATGATAATACTCCTAAAGCCGATGATTATTTGCATATTGCTAAATATCCGGTCTATAATTTTAGAGAATTTTTGAAAAGTCTTTCTTTAAAAAATAACAATAAATCTATTTCAAATACTGATCTAAAATTAAGTGATGACGAAGTGGCTCACGGCAAAGATATACTTTCTGATAAATTTGATAATGAAAAGCCAACAATTGCAATTTTTACTTATGCAACAGGAGAAAAATGCTTTTCTGAATTGTGGTGGAGTGACTTTTATGAACTTTTAATTCAGAAGTACGAACACGATTATAATATTCTTGAAATTTTACCGGTTGAAAATGTTTCTCAAATACGATTTAAAGCAACGAGTTTTTATAGTAAAAACATACGAGAAATTGGAGCAGTTCTAGCCAATACGGTTTTATTTATTGGTGCGGACAGCGGCATAATGCATCTAGCCAGCGCTGCCCAAACTACAACGTTGGGATTGTTCTCTGTTTCGAATCTTCAAAAGTATGAACCTTACGGAAACGGCTCACAGGGAATTGATACTAATATTGTTGAAAGTCAAAATGAGTACATACAAAAGATTGATGCTGTTTTAAAAAAGAAAACTATTAGTTGTAATTAAAGTTTAAGTGTCAGGCTGAGCGGAGTCGAAGCCCACGTTCCAATAGGAGCGCCTTCTCTCGAAGTTTAGGGACGTTCAGGATGACATTAAGTTTTAAAGTATATAAAAATTAAACTTGTAAAGACGCATCTTAACCATAATATTGTCATTTCGACGAAGGAGAAATCACACTAGAAACTCGCCAATCTTTGTCGAATATTGAATGTGATTTGCTTCGCCTGTTCTCTTTGGCTCGAGTCTCTTTCGTCGAAATGACAAAACCTTTGCGTCTTTACGAGAGGTTTATTCTGTTAAAATAATAAAGAACAATCTAAAACTTGTAACTATATCCAAAACGTATTACTTGTGTTTCGTAATAATCTTTACTATTATAGCTAAAACCATTTCCTGATATTTCTTTTTGTACGACCAGAGTATTAAAAATATCAGTTGCGTTCAAGAAGACTTCACCTTTTCCTTTTTGCACCGTTTTTTTAATTCCCAAATCAACAGAGAATCTCGAATCAATTTTTCCCTGTGGTACTACATCAGGGGCGAGATAAAGTGCAGAAACCTGCCCTTTTAATGTTTTACTGAACTGTAAGGTATTGTTCCATTTTATATTTCCCGAAATCATTTGCTGACGTTCGCCAACATAAATACTTGGAAGAGGATACAAATTTGTAACTGTAAAAGCGTCAATCGTATTTTGATACAGATTTCCGTTAACATTAAAGGAATACCAAGAAGTGACTTCATTAGAATAAATTGCTTCAATTCCTATAGAACTACTTTTATCTGCATTTTGAAATAAATTATAAATTAAATTACTACCAGGAACTGTGGTAGCTATACGCGCAATTGTTCCGTTTATAATTCTGTAATAAACCGAGGAAGTAAAATATCCTTTAGGCATGGTTTTTTTATATCCCACCTCAAAAGCATTCGTGAATTGCGGACGAAGTGCCGGATTTCCAACTTTTATAATCTCAGCATCATCATATTTTGGAAAAATACGAATATCGACTTCGGCAGGTCTGTCGACTCTACGGTTATAAAAAGCGCTGATTTTATTTTTATCATCGATTTTATAGCCAAAACGCATATTTGGGAAAGGTTCTGTATAATTGTAACCATCACTTTTATAGGTAGGATGATTTGGATTTACATCATATTGAAGTTTTACATACTCAAGACGCAATCCAAGTTCAGCTTCGATTTTATTACTTTCAAAGATATAATTAGAATAAAGTGCAGGAATTATTTCTTTATAATTAGCCCATCCTCCGGCGTTGGGATCAATAGGCGAATTCTGTCCGGGGAAGAACTGCATATAGGTGGGGATTTCGCGATTTCTGAATTTAAAACCAGTTTCAAATCGTCCGTATTTTAATGGTTTGATATAATCAAGATTAATATCGATTACCTTTTCATCAGATAAAAGTTTAAAAGAATCTTGTCCAACGAAATCAGGCATTGTGTTGGTAAAGAAATATTTTTCGTCTTCGCGATGGTACGTGTAGTTAATTCCAGCATTTAATTTATGTCCCGGCTGACTGAATTTGTGTTCGTAAGAAGCACTCGCCATTACCGTTGTTTTGAGTTCATCTTCCAGAAATGACCATAGTCGTAGTCGTTGAGAATAATCCTGATTAAAAAATGGTTCATCTCCGTTATCAATGATTTTTTCACTTCCAAAAAGTCCAGAGAAAGAGAAACTGTTACGTTCGTTATAATTCCAATCTATTCCAGATTTAAAAGTTGTAAAATGAGTATTACGATTTCTAACTGTTTGCTGATTTATAATCGTACCATCGTCATAAGTTCGTGTAACAAATTCATTTTTACTAAGCGTTTCGGTATAAAGATAATCGGCCTGAACGTAAGCGTTTATTTTTTCCTTTCGATAATTCAGCGACAACGAAGGATTTATTTTTGGAGTCATTTTGTATTGCGGACGAATGGTTGGTAAATTGGCTTTACGCTCCCAAAGTGTACCATAACCAGAACTAATTCCAACTTTACCATTAAAACCTTCTTGTTTATTTTTTTTATAAATGATATTGATAATACCAGCATTTCCGTTAGCATCAAATTTTGCGGAAGGATTGTTTATAATTTCAATTTTTTCAATGGCTGATGCCGGAATATTGTCAAGACCGGATTGATTTCCAAAACCAGTAAGAGCAGTTTGTTTTCCGTCAATAAGAACCATTACTTTATCATTGCTGCGAAGTTGTACTTTTCCGTCATGAAGTGTCACACCCGGAAGACTTTGCATAGATTGAAGAACAGAACCTCCGCTTTGTGTAATATTATCGGCTACAGAAAAAACTTTTTTGTCCATTTTGGCGCTAACTTCAGAAGTTTTAGAAGTTACAATGACTTCAGATAACGTATTGATATCTTCTTCGAGATCGATACTATTAAGATCCAGAAAGTCTGAAAGTGAGCCTACAAAAAGTTTTTGAGATTTGGTTTTATAACCTGTAGAACTGATTTCCAGAATATAATTTCCAGATGGTACTGCAGGGATATTAAAATGACCTTCTTCATTGGTCACAGTACCGGCCAGCATTTTTTGGTCTTTTGCAGTTTTTAAAACTACATTGATATAAGGAAGTGACGTTTTCGAGTTTTTATCTTTAATTAATCCTGAGATTGAGGCCGAGTTGGTTTGCGCCGTTACGCTGTGAATTTTCATTACAATAAACGACAATACTAATATGATCTTTAATTTCATTTGTATGGTTTTAATCTGCGATGCTTTTAATATAAGTTCCTTGTTTGTCAAAAATTAGGTCAATAGAAGTAACCTGCGCCTCAAAAGTAACTTTGCCATGAGCATCGGTTATTTTTGCAGCTTCAGTAATTTTTTTGTTTTTGTAGTTTTTTTGAATGTAGGCCAAAGCTTTGGCAGGCAGTTTTTTCACGTTAATTTCCTCTTCAGTTTCCAGGATATTTCCGCTAGAATCTAAAAGCATTGCGTGTTGAGTTTTGCCAATAGTAAAATTAGCTTCGTAATTTCCTTTTTCCTTCTCCCATTTCACATTAGTTTGATCTGGATTGGATAGTAAGAAAGTCGATTTTACAATATTAGGAATGTCTTTTTCGCTTCCGCTTTGTGCAATTGCAAAGGAAGAAAAAAGCAGCGCTAAGAATGCGAAGATTGAATTTTTCATAAGTACTATTTTTTTGATTGATAAAAAACATAGTACAAAGTTGAAATACGAATCTGTAGGAAGTTTGAATTTTTAAAATTTAACGCTAAAACGATGCAAATTATCCTGAAAACTATAGTTTATTTTCCAGTGATTGAGTTCCGTGATTTTTTTGATAATTGCCAAACCAAGTCCATTTCCTTGAGAAGAAGGATTAGTTTTAGAAAATCGATTAAAGAGTTTCTCAATTTTTAAAGGAGAGTTCTGCCCAGTGTTTGCAAATATTAATTCATTATTGAGAGTTGTAATAATGATTTTTCCGTTTTTTTCGTTGTGACGAATCGCATTCAAAAATAAATTATTAATCAATACTTCTGTAAGAGCTGGATTTCCTGTTATGCTTAAAGTTGAGGTAAATTCAGTTATAATAGTCAGGTTTTTAGCATTGGCCTGTTCCGTAAAAAAGTCCATATGTTTATTAATATAATCATTAAGAACAATATCGCTTTTTTCAAGAAAACTTTCGTTGTCTATTTTAGAGAGTAATAACAAGTTTTTATTCAGCCTGTTTAATCTGGAAACATCGGTATTTAAAGACGCAACTAAAAGAGATTGCTCTTCATTTAAGTCTAACTGAGTAAGCGTGTCAATTTTAGTTTGAAATAATGCTAAAGGAGTTTGAAGTTCGTGCGCAGCATTTTCGACAAATTCTCTTTGACTTTTATAAATAGCGGTGTTTTTTTCGATAAGTCTTTCTAAGCTTTTATTAAGACGGTCAAATTCGTCAATATCAGTAGGAATGAAATGTGGAGGTTTGTTTTTATCAATTTCAAAATCCTGAATCTGATTTAACGTATTATAAAAAGGACTCCAAATTTTTGCGGCAGTAGCTTTTGAAATCCAGATTATCCCAATAAGAAGCATAATAATGATAAATAGAAACATGCCGGCAATGCTAAAAACCATTCCTTCCATTTCCAACAGATTTATCTTCTCAGTATAGGTATACCTTTTTCCATTTATTGTTACAGGAGCGTATAACACGCGAAAAGGCTCTTTTTCTTTTGCAATAGAATCATAAAGCATTTTTCCAACAATAGAATCTTTGCTGACACCCATATCAGGGACAATCATTACTTCATTATTGTATTTATTCCATAAGTCGATGTCGCTTTGTGTAAAATCCTTATGACTTTCATTTACAAAAGCACCCTTATGAAAATGAAGTACTTCATCTGTTTCATAAATGTAAAGCCATTGGCTTATAAGATAAAATAAAGGAGCAGATATCAATAAAATGATAATAGCATAAATAAGAAAGCTATTTGTGGTTTTGTTAAGCAGTTTTTTATTATTCATTTTCCCATTTATATCCAAGTCCGTAAGCTGTTTTAATGTAATCTCCACTTCCTGCCTGAGACAATTTCTTTTTTAAATTTTTAATGTGCGCATAGATAAAATCGTGATTGTCGAGCATATCAGCCATATCTCCAGAAAGATGTTCTGCAATAGCAGCTTTAGATAATACTTTGTTTTCATTGCCAATTAAAAAGAGAAGTAAATCCAGTTCTTTTTTAGTCAGATCTAATTTAGTATTATTAACAGTAACTGATTTAGATAATATATCAATTACAATTTCATTGAAGATAAGACTATTCGAACCCTTAAAGTTTTTTCGTCTTATAAGTGCCTGCATTCGAACCAAGAGTTCAGATAGATGAAAAGGCTTAGTCAAATAATCATCTGCACCAAGGTTGAATCCTTCCAGACGTGTTTCAAGAGTTTCTTTGGCCGAAACCACAATTACTCCGTCGGTTTTATTTTTTCTTTTGAGTTCTCTTAAAATATCAAATCCGTCACCATCGGGCAACATAAGGTCAAGCAGGATACAGTCGTAATCGTAAGAATCAATTTTACTCAGTGCCAATTTATAGTTTTCGGCCATTTCGCATTGAATTCCGTTAGTTCTAAAATAATTTTTAATGCTCTGAGCAATTTCCAGCTCGTCTTCTATAATTAAAATTTTCATACTGCAAGTTTATATATAAATTTTGAAGAAAAACTGAATCTGAGATGATTTGTATTTAATAGCTATTAATTATAAAGTAATGGTTTATAGTTAATTGCGTTTAAATCGGAAACTAACAGATGTAAAAAATAGCTTTAAAATATACCTTATTCTGTTATAAGTAAAACCTTTAATGATTATAGGTGGCGCCGAAATTTTAAAAATTTGCAGGCTAAATTAATTAATAATTATCAGTATGCTAATTTATCAATTTTAGTTCTTTCTAAGAGAGATAGAAGCCATTAATTATTTTTTTACAAAGAGAATATTTAATAACCTGCAAACAATAATCAAAAATTACATTAGAGAAGTATAAATTCTAAATTTCTTCAAAATTGACCAATTACTTTACTTTTTTTTAAACTGTTATTCATGAACAGAATGATGAGATTAGCTAATCTTGCACCCGGCAAATTTCATGGATTATTAAAAGTTTTGAGAAAAAGGTGAATTGGTTTTTAGGCAATAAGAACTGTGGTTATTGGCGCTCTTAGATCGTTCGTGATCATTTTCTTCTTGGGTCAAAGAAGTGCAATATTTTTAAGATGTAAATTATTTGAGAATTCTATTATAGCATAAAACGATCAACAAAAATGAATGTAAATATTATTAAAAATTATTCAAGACTTAAGTTAAGCTTATTTTTTTTACCTCTATTTTTCTTAATTGCCATTGTTTTATTTTTATATAGTAAAGGTGCCTTATGCGCTGATAAATATATAGAAATTCAAAAAGATTACTTTTTTTATATAAATTCTCACTTAGGACAATATCCAAATCTCGAGTATAATCTCACGCAATTAGGAGATGCATTAGTTTTTTTATCATTTTTGAGTTTGTTCGTTATTTATGCTCCAAAAATATGGGAAGCTTTACTATCAACTTTATTAGTTTCACTTGTACTTTGTTGCCCTTTTAAAAGTATGTTTTCAGTACCAAGACCAGCCGCAACATTTGATAATAATACTTTTTATATTGTAGGAAAGGCTGTTTGTGGTCACAATAGCTGTCCTTCAGGACACACCATAACAATCTTTGCAATACTTACCGTTTTAATGTTTGGCTTTATGCCAAAAGAAACGAAATCTAAAATACTATGGATTTTTTCAATAATGACCACTGGATACTTTCTTGCTTTTACGCGAGTAGCAGTAGGAGCGCATTATCCGCTTGATGTCATTATAGGCAGTATTGTTGGATATATTTCTGGACTTTTAGGTATTTTTATTAGTCGAAAATATAAAATATTTGCATGGATGAACTTTAAAAAATACTACCCAATTTTAATTTTATTGTTTGCAGTAGGTGGTGTTTTATTAGTTAACAGAATAATTAATGATAATTTGATCATCTTTTATTTTGCATTTATTAGTTTAGCCTTTTCATTATATAAAATTATTATACTTTATGTTAAAAAATAATATCAAAATAACTCATTTTGTTGCCATCTTGAGTGTATTGAACTTTTTATTCTTTCATTTATCATTTTTTACTTACGTTTTTAATAATGTAGATTATACGAGTTTTAACGGAGTAATTTTGGTTGTGAGTTTGGTAATTCTGATGTTTGTTTTAAACGCGTTTGTTTTTTTTCTTTTTTTCTCTCTCTCACATTATTTAGGAAAATTTTTACTGGTCCTGTTTTTTATGATCAATTCAGTTGCCGTTTATTTTGTTAATACATACAGTGTTATTGTAGACGAGAGCATGATTGGTAATGTATTTAATACCAATTATGAAGAGTCGAGCAGTTACTTTTCTTTTAAATTAATATTATATATAATTGTATTAGGAGTTCTTCCAAGTGTTTATATTATTAAAGCTAAAATAATAAATGTAACTTTAAAGAAAGGACTAACTATTTCTTCTGTAGCATTATTACTTACTATTGTTTTAGTAATTGCTAATGCAAGCAATTTGTTGTGGATTGATAAAAATTCGAAACAATTGGGAGGCCTTGCAATGCCTTGGTCATATACTGCAAATACTTCACTTTTTTATATTCACAAAAATAAAAAGAATGAAAAAGAAATTTTACTGCCAAACGCGACAATAAAAGACAATCAGAAATCGGTAGTAGTTTTGGTTATTGGAGAATCTGCAAGAAGACAGAATTTTTCTTTATATGGTTATGATAAAAACACAAATCCATTACTGTCTAAAACGCCAAATGTATTTCATTTTGATGCTACTTCTTGTGCTACGTATACTACGGCAGGTGTAAAATGTATTTTAGAGCATACTAATAGTGATGATCTCTATGAAATATTGCCTAATTATCTATATAGAAATAATGTAGAAGTTGTCTGGAGAACTTCAAACTGGGGAGAGCCTCCGGTACATATTAAAAATTATCAAAATCGAGATGTTTTAAGGAAAAATTGTAAAGGAGAAGGATGTGATTATGATGAAATTCTTCTTACAGGATTAAAAGAGCAGATATTAGCCAGTAAAAAAAATAAAATATTGATCGTATTACACACCAGTACAAGTCACGGGCCTACTTATAGTAAAAAATATCCACCACGATTCGAAACTTTTAAACCAGTTTGTAATAGTGTTGAATTAGGAAAATGTTCTCAAACAGAACTTGTCAACGCTTATGATAATACAATTGTTTATACAGATTATATCTTATCTAACGTAATTGAAGATTTAAAACAATTAAAAGAGTTTAAGAGTACCATGATTTTTGTTTCAGATCACGGAGAATCTTTAGGAGAAAAAAATCTATATATGCATGGAGTTCCAATGAGTTTTGCACCAAAAGAACAATATGAAATACCTTTTATAGTTTGGGTATCTGATAATTCTAAACAGCTTAAAGCTAATAAAACATTAACTCAGAATCATGTATTTCATAGTGTTTTAAACTTTTTAAACATAGAAAGCCCTGTTTATAATGAAGAACTGAATATTTTTAAATAGAGTTTTTCAGTCATAAGATTCCTAAATAACCTTGATTATCATAATTTAATGATTAGTCAAGGTTATTTTTTTATGATTACAGATGTTTTTAAGGATGTTGTTAATGAGTTTTAAAATAAAAAAGCCTGTAAACAATAAGTTTACAGGCTTTTTTGTGGAGTCGCCGGGAATCGAACCCGGGTCCAAACAAGCAACTAAAGAGCTT
>Ga0302173_10001292_pt1 | contig 12628 bp, 10 predicted proteins | sample I_Fen_N3_1_FD_198785 | JGI IMG/M metagenome (GOLD analysis project Ga0302173, IMG submission 198785) | Peat permafrost microbial communities from Stordalen Mire near Abisko, Sweden - I_Fen_N3_1 | ecosystem: Environmental > Terrestrial > Soil > Wetlands > Permafrost | place: Sweden: Abisko... | reverse complement strand
AACATTACAGATAGAACTGAATAATTAAGAGAATGCGTTTACAATATGAAAAAAGGTACAATAAGAGTGTATTAAAGATATAAATTATAAAGCTAAGATAAAGTTAAGATAGAGGTATATAGATTTATATAAAAAGGAGATGTTTTTAATGAAGTTAGGTTTAAATAGTGCTATTCTAGGAGATTTAAGTTTTGAAGAATTAGTAGATTTTGCAGCTGAAAATAACCTTGAATGTTTAGAAGTTTGTTGCTGGCCAAAAGGAAAAGCAGAAAGAAGATATGCTGGTGTATCACATATTGATGTATCAGATTTAGGAGCAGATAAAGTAGAATATATCAAAAATTATTGTACTTCAAAAGGTGTGGAAATATCAGCACTAGGATATTATCCAAATACATTAGATGCAGATTTAGAAAAGAGAAAAGTATATGTTGAGCATATTTACAATCTTATAGATGCAAGTAATAAACTTGGTGTAAATATGATTACAACTTTCTTAGGAAGAGTTCCAAATAAAACAGTTGAAGAAAATTTAGAAATAGTAAAAGAAGTATGGCCTCCAATTGTAAAATATGCTGAAGAAAAAGGTGTAAAGATTGCAATTGAAAATTGTCCAATGTTATTTTCTAATGATGAATGGCCAGGTGGACAAAACTTAATGACAACTCCAGCTATTTGGAGAAAAGTATTTGAAATACTTAATAGTGATAATTTTGGACTTAACTATGATCCATCTCATTTTGTATGGCAACATATAGATTATATTAAGCCAATATATGAATTTAAGGAAAAAATATTCCATGTTCATTATAAAGATATAAAAATATTTAAAGATAAATTAGATGATGTAGGAATAATGGCTACTCCACTTCAATATATGTCACCTAAGTTACCAGGACTTGGCGATATAGATTGGGGAAAATATGTTTCAGCATTAACTGATATAGGATATAAGGGAAATACTTGTATAGAAGTTGAAGACAAAGCTTTTGAAGGTTCAATTGAAGAATCGAAAAAGTCAGTAATATTATCAGCAAGATATTTAAGAAATTTTGTAATTTAAGTAGGACAGGTTTTTAGGGAATTCTTTAAAGCTATTTTACCTAAAGAAAGGAAGGAATTTAAAAATGAAAGTTAATTTTGGAATATTAGGTTTTGGATTTATGGGACACATACATGAAAAAATGCTAGGAACAATGGAAGGTGCAAATGTAGTTGCAGTATGCGATATAGAAGAAGAAAAAATGACAGATGCAGTTACTGAAGGCGTTATAAAAACTACTAGTGTTGATGAGTTGTTAAAAATTGAGGATATTAATACAGTAATAATTTCAGTAAGTAATCATGTTCATAAAGAAGTTGTAATTAAGGCTGCTAAAGCAGGTAAGAACATAATTTGCGAGAAACCAGCTGCAATGAATGTAAAAGAGTTTGATGAAATGGTAGCTGAAGTAAAAAATGAAGGTGTATTATTTACAGTTCACCAACAACGTAGATTTGACGAAGATTTTAGAACTGCAAAAGAAGTATATGACCAAAAGGCACTGGGAAATATATTTACTATCCAATCAATGTTATATGGAATAAATGGAAATATGCATGACTGGCATGTATTTAAAAAATATGGCGGTGGAATGTTATATGACTGGGGTGTTCATTTAATAGATCAAATACTTTATATGGTTGATAGTAAAATAAAAACTATAACTGCTGATTTAAGAAATGTTATTAATGAAGAAGTAGATGATTATTTTAAAATATGGTTTAGTTTTGAAAATGGAATAACAGCAGAGATTGAACTTGGAACATATTTCTTAGCAGACAAGCCAAAGTGGTTTGAAAGACATTGGTTTATAGGTGGAGATACTGGAAGCATGTATAGTGATGGTTTTGAACCAGAAGGAAAAATTGCAAGAACAACAAGACTTCTTCAAAATGTTCCAGGAAAGACTACTATGACAGCTTCAGGTCCAACACGTTCTTTTGGACCACCACCAGAAGGTTTATTAATTACAGAAGAACTGCCAAAGGTAAATGTTGCTCATATTATGTTCTTCGAAAATTATTTAAATGCAATAGCTGGAAAAGAAGAATTACTTGTTAAGATACCAGAAGTAAGAAGAGTGCTAGCTGTAATGGAAGCTGTTAGAGAATCAGCAGCAACAGGAAGATCAATTGATTTTGAATAAAAATAAGACACAAGAAAGGAAGATAGTATATGTCAAATATTAAACGTTCAGTAAGTTTTTATAGCTTACAAGATCAATATGCAAGAGGAAAAATGAATTTAGAGGATATATTTAAATTTTTAAAAGAAATTGGAGCAGAAATGGAATTCATAAGCGATCAAATGCTTAAAGGAACTCCTCATCCATCAGAAGAGTCATTAAAAGAATGGGACAAACTTATGGCGGAATATAAAGTTAAACCAGTTTGTAATGATATCTTTATAAATACATGTCTTTATAAAAATAGAACATTAACTACTAAAGAAGCTACAGATGCATTAATTGAAGAAATTAAATTAGCTAATCGTCTAGGATTCAAATTAGTTAGACTTGTATCAAAGACACCAGCTGAAATTATAGAACCAGCACTTCCTTATGCAGAGAAGTATGATGTGACTTTAGCTTTAGAAATTCATGGTGGAATGAGCTTTGATAATCCAATGACAAAAGCATTTATTGATGTAATTAATAAATTAAAGTCACCATATTTAGGTCTTGTAGTTGATACAGGAATATTCTGTAGAAGACATCCAAGAGTAGCAACTAGCTATTTTAAAAGCTTAGGTGTAAATGAAGCAGTTATTAAATATATTGATGATATTTTTGCTAGCGGAACTGATCCAAAACAATTCTTTACTAAACAAGGGGGAAGACCTAAAGAATTAACTGATTTATGTAAGAGCGAGTTAGACCATATGTATACTATATTTGCTGATGGTTATGAAACTAGTGACTTTAGTATTTTAGATGAACATATGTCTTATGTTAAACACATTCATGGAAAAGTATATGAAATGACAGAAGAAGGCGTTGAATATTCAATTCCATATGATGAGTTAGTTAAATATTTAGATGAAAAAGGATATGAAGGATATATTTCAACTGAATATGAAGGTAATAGATTTGCTCTTGATGGAACAGAAATTAAAGAACTTGAACAAGTTAAAAGACATCAAGATATGTTAAAGAAATATATAGCTGAGCTAGGAAGATAGGAGGAAAGCAGAATGTTTGATAATTATGTATTTAGTGAAAATACTTGTAAAAATGTATTAAATAAAGATGGAAAAGTTAACGGATTTGAAATGAAGACATTAATTACTTATTATAGGGGAGTACCTTTATCTATGGTTCATGATGTAAAAGTAGAAGTAGATGGAGTAGAAGTGCCAAGAGAAAGCATCAAATTCAGTCCAAATGGAGAAGACTTCTTTACTTTAGATGAAATGGAAACAGTAACTACTTATAAATGGGAATATGGTGTTAAAGCTACTGTATTTGTTGAAAAAGAAGATGGACTTTCTAAAGGTGAACATGATGTTAAATTAACAACAATAATGAGAGTTGCATATATACCAGTACCTTTTGAAGGGGTAAGAACTAGAAAAGTTGTAATAGGATAGATTTAATATAGGATAAAAATGCTCAATGCTCAAATTTAAATGGTCAAATTTCAATTATTAATTTTGACCATTGATAAGTGATAATTGAGCATTGATTTTGATAATTGAGCATGGACAATCGAAAAAAGGATAATTATGTATATTATTATATGATAAAAAGGGAGACTAAAACATATGAGTAAAAAGAAAGTATTAGGTATTTCATTTGGAAGAAAAATGGGTAATACTGAAGTTATGATCAAAACTGCATTAATGGAATGTGAAAAAGCAGGTAACGAAATTAATTTTATTCGTGCAGATGATTTAAATATTGCAGATTGTACAGGCTGTATTGCATGTGTAATGAGTTTATTACATGGTGGAAATGGAGATTGTGTTTTAAAAGATGAAATGCATATTATAGATGAAGCTTTAATGGAATGTGATGCTGTTATAGTTGGATCACCTACATACGTATTAGCACCAACAGGTAAATTTAAGACTGTATGTGATAGATTAGGACCTTCTCATGACCTTGCATTTAGAACTGAAGCTAAAAAAACAGGGATAGCAGCTGGCAAAGATCCAGAAAAATTACCTGATGAAAGATCATTTAAGCCAAGAGTAGGTGCATTAATTACTGTTGGTGGAGCAATGACACAAAACTGGTTATCTTTTGCTATGCCATCTATGTATGAATTTACAATATCAATGGGAACTAATGTAGTAGATAAATATGAATATTTTGGTGCAATGGCTCATGAACATGTTGTTGGAAACAGTGAAGTAATGGATCGTATGGTAGTAATGGGTAAAAATATTGCTGATGCTGTAAACAGTGATACAAAAGAAGAAATGAATAAATGGAGAGGTGCTGATGAAGGTATTTGTCCAGTATGTCATTGCGATATGCTTACTGTAGTTCATAATAAAAATGAAGTAGAATGTCCAGTTTGCGGAATCAGTGGAGACTTAACTTTAGTAGATGGACAAATTAAAGTTAACTTTAGTGAAGCTCAGCAAAAAAGATCTCGTTTATTCTATGATGGAAAATTAGAACACCAAGTTGAAATTTCAACAAAGGCAGTTGGACCAGGTCAAATTCCTAATAAGAAAGAATTACTTGAAAAGTATAAAGGTTATGGGGAATAAGATGAACAACAAAGAAATTGTTGAAAAAATGTATGAGGTTATTTTTAATGGACACGATTTAAGCAGGGCGCATGAATTTATAATAGAAGATTATATTCAACACAATCCAAGAGTTAAAACAGGATTAGATGGATTTATAGAATATTTTATAAATCATTTTGAAAAGGCTCCCAATTTTAAATTTGAAATTAAAAATATGATTGCTGAAGGTGATTATGTTATGGTGCATGGCCATGCGACAGCAGGAGATGGAATTGGAAATGGTGGAGCTGTAGCTGATATATATCGTTTTGAAAATGGTAAAGCAGCAGAGCACTGGGATATTCTACAAATGATACCTGATGAATTTGTTCATCATAATGGTATGTTTTAAATGATTGTTATATAAGAAATATTTCAAACTGGGCTATTGAGATAATATGCTCAGTTTGTTTTATATAAATATGTTTTTTGAAAATTTAAACTATTTATATACTAAAAGGAATCTAAGTGATTTAAGGAAACTCTGATAAAATAGCATAATTAATAAGACTTAAACAATACATTTCATTAAATTTTGTGCGTTGAGCATAGTGAAAGGAAAGTAGTTAAAATGGAAAAAGTTTTTGAAATGATGATTTATTCTTCATCAATTATTAGCCAATTATTTGAAGGAAATGCTGCAATAACTATTTGTGATAAAAAAGAGTGTATATATGCTTTAGATGGCCATAAATCAAAATCACCTATGTATGTTGGCCAAGTTATTGATAATGATGTTATGAATAAAAATGGAATCAATGAAAACATATACATAAAGAAGAGGAGTATTTCTAGTGTATATGATAAGAAAAATTACGGAATGGCGTTTAAAGCTAGTGCAATTCCAATTACTAATGAAAAAAATGAAGTTGTCGGTTGGTTTGGTTTAAGTGTAAGTATGGATCAATACGAAAACATTGTGGAAGCTACAGAAGAATTAAAAAATTCACTTAATGAAACTAATTTAACAGTATCAGAAATTGCTAATAGTGCAGTTGATTTGTCAGAAAAATTGAATTTCGTGGGTGAAAATACAGAGAATGCAGAAAAGCTAATAAGTGAAGGTAGTGAATCTATAAAGTTGATTGAAAACATTGCAAGGCAATCCAATCTTCTTGGACTTAATGCTGCAATAGAATCTTCAAGAGCTGGAGAGTATGGGAAAGGTTTTTCAGTTGTAGCTAGTGAAATGAGAAAATTAGCCTTAAACAGTGCTGAATCCTCTAAAAAAATTTCATCTACACTTACTCAAATGGGTAATAGTATGAAAGTGATAACACAGACAATAAATGAATTAGGACAAATATCAACTAATCAAGCTGCAAGTTTAGAGGAATTATCTGCAACTGTAGAACAAATTTCTTTAAATTCAGAAGTTTTAGTTGAACATGTAAAAGTTAACAGATAATATATGCACATAAAAAAAAAGCACGAAGTGCAATTAAGAACTTCACACATAAAAAAAAAGCACGAAGTGCAATTAAGAACTTTTACAGAATAAAAAAATAGTAGATTTATGAAATGAATGTACTCTTTTTTTATATGGTTTTAAAGTAGAAGAAATTTATCCTATATATTATGTTAAAATAAAGGGTATGATTTATAATTAAAACAGTGTAATATTAAACAAACTAAAAGAAGGTGAAATTTAAACAATGTTTAAGGAATCAATAATGAAAATAGAAGTATTCAAATCAGCTGAGAAAGAAAAACGTATTCATAAAGACGTAGAATTATTATATGTTATTAAAGGATCAGTATATGTAAAAATAGAATCTAATGAATATTATATGAAAAAAGATGATGTATTGCTAATAAATGAAAATAATAAATATAATTTTAAAACATTAGAGGATGCAATTTTAATTTGTATTAGTATTTCTTATTTTGAATTATGTAAAATTATAGAATACAAATCTATTAAGTTTAAATGTAACTCGATAATTGATTTTGATAATAATTACACAAAGTTAAAGGAGAATATAAATAATGTATTAGATTGTTTTCTTAGAAATGGAAAGAAATTAGCATTAATAAGCTTGCAATTGGATTTAATTAGTGAGTTAATAGAAAAATATGTTGTTACGGATGATTTAATTCAAGCAGATGGTAAAAAGATGAAACATGTTGAAAGATTAAATGAAATAACAAGTTATATTTATAGTAATTATAAGCAATCAATAACCTTAAATGATTTGGCTAATAAAGAATTTTTATCGGTTCCATATTTGTCTAAATTTATAAAAGAGCAGTTAGGGGTTACATTTACAGAATATTTAAATAGCATAAGATTAAATTATGCTATAGAAGATGTAATAAACACAGATTTGCCAATAACAAGAATTGCATTAGATAATGGTTTTGCTACAACGTTTATATTTAATAAATGTTTTAGAGAAAATTTCAATATGACGCCAAATGAATATAGAAAGAAATTTAAACAAGTTTACACAATAGAGAATAAAATCAATGAAGTTGTAAAAGATGAAATAGAAGAATATTTAAGCGAAAGTAAATTGCATAAAAAATTGTCTGATATATCTGTAGATTCAGTGAGTATTAACATTGATATAAATGATAAGAAAGTAATGAGAAAACATTATAATAAAATTATAAATATAGGATATGCAAATGATATTCTACAATCTTTATTACAGGAACATATCATGATGTTAAGACCTGATATAAAATTTGAATATGCTCGTTTTTGGGGTGTGTTTAATGAAGACATGATTATTGAAAATAAAGAAAATGAATATAATTTTTATAAAATAGATAAAATATTGGATTTCATAATTGATGCTGGAATGAAACCATTTATAGATTTAATGCCTAAAGCAAAGAAGATATCTAGGAATCCACAAGAAGATGTCAGCCTTGAGACAGAATTTATTAAATATAGAACTTTGGAAGAATGGAAAAGATTAATACATAAATTTATTGTTCATTGTATAAATAAATACGGAAGAGAAGAAGTTGAAAAGTGGTACTTTGAAATTTCTAGAAACGAAAATATTAGTGCTAATATTTTCGGTGAAAATGAGAACGTTATATATTTTAAGATTTTTGAGGTAATATATAATAAAATAAAAGAAATGTTGCCTAATTCAAAGATAGGTGGACCCGGAGGGAATTTTACAAAATCAAGTGCTTTAGAATTTTTTAGAGATTGGAAAGAGTTTAAAGCTAAACCAGATTTTATATCCATATTCATATATCCATATACTATGCTTATAAAAAGTGGCGCAAAAGGAGCACAATCATCTAGTGAGAAAAATTATCTTTTGAATAAATTAAAGAGTTTAGAAAAAAATATTAAGGATTTTGGATATTCGGCAGATGAAATAATTATTAGTGAATGGAATTCAACGGTATCTAATCGTAATTATACAAATGATAGTTGTTCTAAGGCTGCATATATAATAAAGAATGTTATAGATAGTATTGGTAAAGTTGATAAATTAGGATATTGGATGGCTTCAGATATTTCAGGAGAATATCTAGATACAGATTTATTATTACAAGGCGGAACTGGATTAATAAGTAAAAACGGCATGAAAAAGCCTTCGTTTTATGCGTTCTATTTTTTAGAGAAGCTTAGCGAAAATATGGTGCAAAAAGGAGATAACTATATTATGACAAAGAATAGTAATAATTCGTTTACTATAATATGTCATAATTATAAGCATTTTAATAATTCATATTTGTTAAATACTGAAGAAAATATTAGTTTAGATGAATTAGAAAACATTTATGAAAATGAGAATGAACTTAATGTATCATTTTCAATTTCAAACATTTCAAGTGGTCGATATAGAGTTAAAAGTTTTATTTTAAATGAAGAACATGGCAGTGTTTTAAATCAATGGATAAAATTAAATGCAGATAACCATCTGCGGCCTGATGAAATATCATATTTAAAAGGAATGAGTATACCTAAATTAGAAATTGATTATGTAGATACCTATGGAGATGCATTAAATTATAGTTTGAAATTATTACCACATGAAGTGAGATTAATAACATTTGAAATTGACTATAAATAAAAAAATTTAAATGATCTATAAACATATGTGAAATATAAAAAGATTAAAATTAATACTATTAATTTTAATCTTTTTTGCGTATACATTTTAAAGATTATATTAATAATTAAAATACATAAATGAATTGGATAAAAGCATGAGATTTGTTTAAACGCTTACAAGTATATAATATAACCATGATAAAGAAAAAAGTAGCTAGCGAAATTAACATATCAATAAAAAGAGAAATGGAGGAAAAACAAATGAACTATAAAAATGTAGCAACTGAAGTCTTAGCTAAAGTTGGCGGAAAAGCTAATGTTAAAGAAGTAACTCATTGTGTAACTAGATTAAGATTTAACTTAGCAGACATAAAAAAAGTAGATGAAGAATCAATAAAAAAAATCAATGGGGTTATGGGATCAATAAATAAAGGTGGACAGTTTCAAGTTATTATCGGAAATGAAGTAGGTAATGTTTATAACGAACTAATAAAATTAGGTGATTTTTCAAAAGATTCTTCAAAAAATGAAAATACTGAAAACCAAAGCATAGGCAATAGAATAATGGATGTAATAACAGGTTCATTTGCACCACTTATTCCTGCAATTGCTGGAGCTGGTATGTTAAAAGTAATATTAACTTTGATTACAACTTATAATCTCATACCACAAGATAGCTCAACTTTAAAACTTCTTACAGTAATGGCAGATGCGGTATTTTACTTTTTACCATTCTTTGTAGCATATACTTCAGCAATAAAAATGAAAACAAATCCCTTTTTTGCTATGATGATAGCTGGAGTATTGGTGCATCCGAATTTTGCTGCACTATCAAAAGATGGCGTTCAATATGTTGATTTTTTTGGCATTCCTGTTAGATTGGCAATGTATGCAAATGGAGTAGTTCCAGTATTATTAGGTGTTTGGTTCATGTCGTATGTTGAAAAATTTGCAGAAAAGGTTTCACCAAATCTATTAAAGATATTCTTGAAACCATTAATAGTTATAGTTATAACAATGCCAGTGGTTCTTATAGTTCTAGGGCCTTTAGGAACTTATATAGGAGATTATTTTATACTTTTAATACAATTTATATATGCTAAAGCAGGTTGGTTAGGTGTTGGTATTTCAGCTGCAACATATCCACTTCTTGTACTTACTGGTATGCATAATGGAATGATTGGGATAATAATAATGATGTTTGCTACTATGCACTTTGACCCTATATTAGTACCATCAGCATTAGCAGCGAATATAGCACAAGCAGGAGCAGCTTTTGCAGTAGGTCTTAAAACAAAAAATAGAAATGTAAGAGGTGTAGCTTTCTCAGGTACAATTTCAGCTTTAGTTGGAATAACTGAACCAGCAATGTATGGTATACATTTGAAATTTAAAAAGCCATTTTATGCAGTAATGCTTGGTGGCGGTATAGCTGGATGTTTATGCGGTATCTTAGGAGTAAAAGCATATGCATTTGTTAATCCAGCATTAATATCTTTACCAATATTTATAGGACAAGAACCATATTCATTGGTATATACAGTTTTAGTTGCACTTGCAGCTTTTGTAATTCCTTTCATATTAACTCTTATGTTTGGATTTAAAGATGAAGTAGAAGAAAATAACAATGTTGAAGTAATTGATACAGCAAGTAAAAAAAATATAGGTAAAGCTCCTGAGAATATAGCTAGTCCTCTTGATGGTGAAGTGAAGGATTTATATCAAGTTAATGATGAAGTCTTTTCTCAAGAATTAGCAGGAAAGGGAGTAGCTATAGTACCTTCAAATAATCAAGTTATTTCACCTGTAAATGGTAAGGTTTCAATGTTATTTCCAACTAAACATGCTATAGGAGTAACCTCTGATAGTGGAGTTGAGTTATTAATTCATATAGGTATTGATACAGTTAAGCTAGGTGGTAGGTTCTTTGAAACATTTGTAAAAGTCGGAGATGAAGTGAAAAAAGGTGATTTATTAGTCAAATTTGATAAAGAAGCAATAGAGAAAGAGGGATATGATTTAACTACAATGTTTACTGTAAGTAATACGGCAGACTATAGTGATGTTCTACCTACTAAGACTGGTGAAGTTAAATCTGGTGAAGAGATAATTAATATTATCTAGTTAGGAGGAAGAAGAATGTCATATGTTAAGAATTTTCCAACAGATTTTTTTTGGGGAGCAGCAAGTTCAGCAAATCAATTTGAAGGTGGTTGGAATGAAGGTGGAAAAGGAGTTTGTACTGCAGATATTATTACTAATGAAAAAGATGGCTTTTTAAGATTGACAACTCCACAAATTAACACTGATAAATATTATTATCCTAGCCATGAGGCAAGTGATTTTTATCATAACTATAAAGAAGATATAAAATTATTTTCAGAAATGGGACTTAACTCTTTTAGAATGTCTATTGCTTGGTCAAGAATATTTCCAAATGGAGACGATGAAATACCAAATGAAGATGGGCTAAAATTCTATGATAATGTATTTGATGAATTGAACAAATATAACATTGAGCCAATTGTAACAATATCACATTATGAAGCACCTCTTAATTTAGCTATTAAATATGGTGGTTGGAAAAATAGAAAATTAATTAGTCTATATGTTAAATATTGTGACACTATTTTTAGAAGATATAAAGATAAAGTTAAGTATTGGTTAACATTTAATGAAATAAATTGTTTAACAGTTTCCTTTGGTGCTATAACAGCAGGGGCTATGATTATAAGCGATGAAGAGAATACAGAAGAAGTTAGATTCCAAGCTTTACATCACCAATTTGTTGCAAGTTCATTAGCTGTTAAGCTAGGACATCAAATAAATTCAGATTTCAAAATCGGTTGTATGGTTGCATACATGTGTGGATATCCAAGCACCTGTAATCCTCTGGATATATTAAAAGCTCAGCAACATGATCAAATGAAAAACATGCTATGTGGAGATGTACAAGTTAGGGGGTACTATCCAGGTTTTGCAAAACGTTATTTTGAAGAAAACAATATTAATATAGTTGTTGAAGAAAATGATGGTGAAATATTGAAAAATGGAGTTGTTGACTTTTATTCATTAAGTTACTATATGACTAATTGTGTAGGTACTGATCCTACTAAAGATAAAACTTCTGGAAATTTAATTGTTGGATTAAAAAATCCTTATTTAAAAGCAAGTGAATGGGGTTGGCAGGTAGATCCAGAAGGTTTGAGATGGGTTTTAAATAATGTATACGATAGATATCAAATACCAATAATGATTGTAGAAAATGGTTTAGGGGCAGATGATATTGTTGATGAAAATGGTAATATAAATGATGACTATAGAATTGAGTATTTGAGAAGACATATTGAACAAATGCAAGAAGCAATTAATGATGGGGTAAATCTAATTGGATATACACCTTGGAGTTGTATGGATCTAATAAGTTTATCTGGTGGAGAAATGAAAAAGAGATATGGTTTCATTTATGTAGATAAGGATAATGATGGAAATGGAACTTTAAAACGTATTAAGAAAAAATCATTTTACTGGTATAAAGATGTTATTGAATCAAATGGATTAATATAGATATGACTATGTAGAAATTTATACTCTAAATTTACTTTTGATTCTACAAATAATGATATAGAAAAGGATTAAAATTGATAGTATTAATTTTAATTCTTTTCTGTATAAGTTTAAAAAATATTAAAATGACCAATTGCAATAACAAATTGAACTAATTCGTATTATTACAATAAATACCAATTAAGTTAAATTGAATAGATGACATCTAAGTGTGATTCAAAGAGGTCTTCTGGTGTTTTATAATCAAGTAT
>Ga0302173_10001290_pt1 | contig 12636 bp, 7 predicted proteins | sample I_Fen_N3_1_FD_198785 | JGI IMG/M metagenome (GOLD analysis project Ga0302173, IMG submission 198785) | Peat permafrost microbial communities from Stordalen Mire near Abisko, Sweden - I_Fen_N3_1 | ecosystem: Environmental > Terrestrial > Soil > Wetlands > Permafrost | place: Sweden: Abisko... | reverse complement strand
GGAGATTCATTGGTTACTCCGAATATAAACAGATATTCGAAGGAAGGAATCCTTTTTACAAATTTTTATGCTTCAGGAACAAGGACTGATAAAGCAATGCCTGCAATACTCGATGGTTATCCGGCACAACCTGCCCAGTCAATAATCAAGGAGCCAAATAAAAGTCAGACATTACCGAGCCTGGTAAAGGTACTGAACGAGAATGGATACTATAGTTCATTCTGGTACGGAGGAGAGATTAATTTTGCAAATTTCAATTCGTTTGTAATTGGTTCAGGTTTCCATGACATAGTTACCAAAAATAATTTTGATCCTGCAAATTTTAAATCAAAATGGGGGGTTAATGATCATATTCTTTTTGAGTCACTCGAGGATTCTATGAAAAAAGTGAAGGAGCCATTTCTCAAAGTGATCCTGACTCTTTCAAGTCATGAACCATATGATGTTCCAATGGAGACTGTCTTCAGCGGTTCTGATGTTGTATCAAAATACAAAAACTCAGTTTATTATACTGACAAAACTCTGGGATCCTTTCTCGATTGGGCAAAGGGGACAGATTGGTGGAAAAATACCCTGATTATTATGGTAGCAGATCACGCCGCAAGAATTACCTTTGATATGCCAAATTATAAACAAAATGTTTTCAAAATTCCTATGTTATGGGTAGGAGGAGCTTTGTCAAAAAAAGGCTTAAGAATTGAAAAGTTTGGTGGACAGGTGGATATTCCAACTACTTTGCTCGATCAGATGGGTCTGGACGGAATTTTCCCTTTTAGCAAGGATTTATTGTCAGATCAATCAAAGTCTTTTGCATTCTATACCTATAATGAAGGTTTCGGTTTCTTAACTGACAGCTCTTCTGTCAGCTTTGATCTTAAGAGCAAGACGAAAATGCTGAGCGAGGGCAAAGATCCGGAATCCGCTGAAAAGAAGGGTAAAGCCTATTTACAGGTTTTATTTGATGATTATATTAAACGATGATCGTTTATTAATATTGATTTCTTGATAATTGAAAGCAGGACTTATTGATAGTGCTAAAAAGAAGATACCGCATGTAGTTATAATGCTGGGTATCGTTAGCCTCTTCACAGATGCTGCCTCGGAGATGATTTATCCCCTGGTTCCTGTATATGTGGCAGCCCTCGGTTCGGGTGCCATTTTGCTGGGAATAATTGAAGGAGTTGCTGAAACAACTGCTTCAATGTTAAAATTGTTAAGTGGAATAATTTCTGATAAAATAGGAAAGAGGAAGCTGCTTGTTCTGATTGGGTATTCGATATCATCTTTTATACGGCCGCTTACAGGCCTCGTGTCCTCAGGATGGCAAATAATAATAGTCAGGATGTTTGACCGTGTTGGGAAAGGGATCAGAACAGCCCCAAGGGATGCTTTAATCGCCTCTTCAGTGGATGAAAGTATCAGAGGAAAATCTTATGGGTTTGAACGGGCTATGGATAATGCTGGTGCTGTTGCAGGACCTGTTCTGGCAATAATAACACTCCTGGTGTTGTTTATCGGATTTGGAATGAAAGATTCTCTGTTGGCCTTAAGATGGACATTCATTCTTGCAATAATACCGGGGATTTTAGCAGTACTTACAATTATTCTATTTGTAAAAGAAACTGTAACCGACAACAGTGTTAGAAAACCTTTTACCTTTTCCTTAAAAAGCTTTGACAGAAATTTCAGGAATTATTTACTGGTAATGATTTTGTTTACCCTGGGCAACTCTTCGGATGCTTTTCTTTTATTCAGAGTTGAAGAGGCTATCCACAAAAGCGGCGCTGTTGTGAATATGGTTAACAGAATAACACCCCTTCATAATATGGTATCAAATTTCGGAGATGTGGCTGCGCAGGCAAAGGTGATCAATATACTGTTCCTTCCACTTGTTTGGGTTTTTTATAATATAATAAAGGTTATTTTCTCAACTCCGCTGGGTAGCCTTTCCGATAGGATCGGAAGGAAAAAAGTAATAAACGCAGGGTGGGGCATATATGCTTTTGTATACATCTCTTTTGCGCTTCTTGTTTTCCTGTCGCCTGATTTACAGATTATAGCGACATTTGTGCTTTTTGCAATTTATGCTTTGTTTTATGCTTTTACAGAGGGTACTGAGAAGGCATTTGTGGCTGACCTTGTGAGTGAGGATAAAAGAGGAACCGCATTTGGGCTCTTTAATTTTTCAGTTGGGTTGGGAGCTCTTCCTGCGAGTATTATTTTCGGGTTGCTCTACAGCTATTTTGATAAAATATTTCCCGGTTACGGAGGAACGGTCGCATTTGGTTTTGGAGGTACTATAGCGATTATTTCAATGGTCCTTTTAGCAGTAAAAATAAAAGAGCCCTCAAGAGGCTCTTAATGAATTCCGGGATTTCTCTGTGTCCTCAGTTTCTTATCTGTGAACCTCTGTGCAACGTAAATGAATTTACACTGAGAACACATAGCAGACACAGTGTTAAAGAAGTTAACTATCTGCTGTATTTCTTCTTGTCCTTTTTCCCGAATTTGCTGTCTCTTTTATAATCTCTTCCTTTGCTATCTGATCTTCCCTGGCTTTTCTTATCAGGTCTTCTGTCTGACCATTTTGCCGGTCTTTTTCCCTGGTAATCTCCCCCTGTTCTGGGCTTATCAGTTTTTTCCTGGGCAATTTCTACAGCAACTCTTCTGTCCATAAATGTTGCATTACTTAATGCTCCGATAAGGTCGTCAGCATAGCTTGCCTCGACTTCAAAGAACGAAAATGTTTTCAACAGATCGATTTTCCCGATTGGCACTTTTCTCCCCTTTGTGTTAGAGTTAACAAGTTCAATAAGTTGCTCGGGATAAAAGCCATCAGATTTACCAAGATTGATAAATAATCTGGTATAGTTACCCGGATATTCTTCGTGTTTACCTCTTCTTCCTGATCTTTCAAAACTACTATCTCTGTCAGAAACAGGAGCGATAATATCTTCCCCGTTCCGGTAATCATCAAGGAACCGGTCAAATTGTAGTGAAACAACTCTTTTAAGAAGTTCTTCCCTGTCGAGCCCTGCTAGTTTTTCCTTTATCTCAGGCAGAAATTTTTCAATCTCCTGGTGTTCCGTAACTACTGTTTCCAGTTTATTAAGCCAATGGAAAAGTTGTTTTCCACAGATCTCAGTTCCGGTCGGTATAGGAATAGCTTTGAATGGTTTCTTAACCATTCTTTCAATCTGTTGAAGATTATGCCTCTCCCTGAGGTGAACAAGCGAAATCGAAATACCGGTTTTACCTGCTCTTCCCGTTCGTCCGCTTCTATGAGTATACACCTCGGTATCGTCAGGAAGACTGTAATTAATTACGTGTGTAAGGTCATCCACATCCAGTCCGCGTGCAGCAACATCTGTGGCTACGAGCAGCTGGAGGTTTTTTACCCTGAATTTCTGCATTACGGCATCACGCTGCATCTGTGACAGATCGCCATGAAGAGCATCGGCATTATAACCATCATCGATCAGTTTTGATGCAACTTCCTGAGTTTCTTTGCGGGTACGGCAAAAAACTATACCATAAATGTCAGGTTCAAAGTCAGCAATACGTTTAAGTACTTTGTATTTATCTTTAGCATGAATAAGGTAATAAGCATGACTGACGTTTTCTGCCGAAGAATTTTTGGTCCCGATAGTGATTTCAACGGGGTTGTCCATGTATTTTCTGGCAATTGAAGAGATTTCTTTCGACATAGTCGCCGAAAATAAAAGTGTTCTTCTTCCTGCAGGAACCTCTTCAAGTATTTCATTTATACTGTCAAGAAAACCCATATTAAGCATCTCATCAGCTTCGTCGAGAATAACGGTTGTTACCGAAGATAGTCTTGCAGCCCCTCTGCCTATAAGATCAATGAGCCTGCCAGGTGTTGCAACAATTATATGAACGCCTTTTTTTAAGCCTCTTATCTGATTGTCGATACTTGCTCCGCCATAAACAGCCAGTATTTTAAGCTTGCCAGTAAACTTTGCATAATCAGTAAGATCGCCGGTGATCTGCATGCACAATTCCCTTGTTGGACATAAAATAAGTGCCTGTGTATTGTTTATCTCAGTATCAGTTGCCTGTACCAGAGGCAGCCCGAATGCTGCTGTTTTGCCAGTCCCGGTTTGCGCCAGGGCTATAATATCTACCTCGCCGCCCAACATTAGGGGAATAACTTTTTCCTGCACGGGCATAGGGGTCTCAAATCCAAGCTCCTGAATCGCCTTCAGAATGCCGGGAGTGAATCCCATCTCTTCAAAATTTATCATTATTTAATTTTATGATGTGGTTCCGGGAGCGCTGGATTTGTTATCCCGGCCGAAATGAACTCAAATGCAGACTGGGCAAAAAGCTTAACAACGCTTCGTGGAAATCACTTTGTTAATTAGGGTGCAAAGATAAGAAAATTATCTATCTAAAATATATTTATAATTTATTGTGCAATATACCATTAAATACCAAGTAATTACATAAATTTGTAATTATGGATTCAGGACCGGTTAAAATATATTCAACAGAGGATGTTCCTCGTTTAAGATATATTGCAGGCATTGTTCTGGGAGATATACTTGGTTTGACGTGGGATATAATCACTGATAAGCGCAAACTAGGGAAGCATCCTGTCATTAATTATTCTGCTGATAATTTACCAGGGTCTTTTAAAATCAATCCTGCTTCAATATTATTTGAAAAAGGAATAAGCCCAAAGCAGATTATTATCCACGAATGGAGAGGACTACCGGTCTTTTTCCCAACCACATCGGATTCTGACCTTTCATTTGATGTTTTTGCGGCATCATTTTATCTTGTGACCAGGTATGAAGAATATCTTGATTTCAAGCCTGATGAATATGGCAGATTTGCAGCATCTTCCTCAATTGCGTTTAAAAACGGGTTTTTAGATAAACCTGTTATTGATTTGTGGACCAAAGAGCTGGCGAAGGCTTTTCTGAAACGATTCCCGACTCTGGTTTTCAAGCGCAATGAATATAAGTCTCTTTTAACCATTGACACAGATCAGCCGTTCGCATATCAGGGTAAAAATATCTTCAGATCGTTAGGTGGTCTGTTCCACGACAGGAATAGAACCCCTGTTAATATTAGCGACAGGTACCGGATTATTGCCCGGGGTGAAAAAGATCCTTTTGATGTTTTTGATTATATTTTAGAAAACATTGAAAAGAACAGTGCTGATGTAAGGTTCTTTTTTCCTGTTGGGGACCATTCAAAATTTGATAAAAACCCTTCATGGAAAAATGATGAATACAGAAACCTTATCCGAAAAATTTCTGACAGATACAAGGTCGGTCTCCATCCATCATTTACCGCCGGGGGCGACGGATCATTGGTCAGCTCTGAAGCTGCTCGTCTTCAATCCATAATTGGGAAAGATATTAGTTTAAGCCGGTTTCACTATATCAGATTGTCTATGCCCCGCTCTTATCTTAATATTCTTAAAGCTGGAATTTCAGAAGATTATTCGATGGGATATCCTGATGAACCTGGCTTCAGGGCAGGCATTGCCAGGCCATACTTTTTTTATAATGTATCTGATGACAGGAGGACAGATCTCAGGATCATACCATTCCAGGTTATGGATGGAACTCTTTATGATTATAAAAAGCTTGACCCTGCACGTTCACAGGAAGTCATATTAAGAATTATACAGGAAACCAGAAAGGTCGGCGGACTCTTTGTGAGCATATGGCATAATACCTCTTTACTTGATAATGAAGAATGGAAGGGTTGGAGAGAAGTTTTTGAATATATGATCAGGAATCAGTAACTATGATAGTCTACCATAAAAATAATGAAATTGACAAGGAACAATGGGATAACTGTATTAAAAACTCTCCCGGCTCCAAACCATATGCCTGTTCATGGTATCTCGATATTATGGCTCCCGGATGGCAGGCTCTTGTAGACGATGATTATGACTCTGTTTTTCCTGTTCCGGGATCCAGCCGTTTTGGTATTCAATATATAGCCACTCCTGTTTTTCTTCAGCAGCTTGGAGCATTTTCTCCCGACAAACCTACTGATGTGGCAATAGGGGAGTTCCTTGATTATATGCCTGATTTCTTTAAGTTTATTGATTTATGTATTGGGCAGAAAATTGATACCGTAGGATATAAAGTAACTGAAAAGATCAATTTTGAACTTGATCTTTCAAAACCCTATGATGTAATTATTAAAAATTTCACAGAACATTGCAGAAGAAATATCGAATCGTCAGGAAAAAAGAAACCGGAACTTATTACCAACATCACTCCTGATGAACTGATTGATCTGTTTATTCAGAATAAAGGTAAAGATATTAATGGCATAAAAGCTCGTGATTATCAGCGTCTTAAAAACTTAATGAATTTTTGTCTTATCAATAAGAAGGGTAAACTTATTGGCGTAAGAGAAACCAGGAAAAAACTTATATTCGGTATTTTTCTTATTGAGGTCCCGGGGAGCAAGACAATCCTCTTTGTAGTTAATACTCAAAGAAGCCGCGAAAGACGACTCGGCTATTTTGTTGTCAATGAATTAATAAAAAATTACTCATCAACACGGACTGTACTTGATTTTGCAGGTTCTTCAATACCATCAGTTGCGAATTTTATGGAATCATTCGGTAGTACCGGGGTTCCATTTTACAGGATCTATCGTAACAGGTTATTCTGGCCTTTGCGGATGTTTAAATAGGGCCTAACGGCGTAACGGCTCAACGGCATGTTACACACATAATCTTACCGGGGAATTTATAATTAAGATTTTAATGATTTTTTTGAGGATATTGTCTTCCGTTAAGCCTTTACGCCCTTGCGCCTTTGCGCCGTTTATTGTAACAGCTCCATCTCCTCATCATTAGAGACTTCTACCAAAGCGCCGTTATCACATTTAAGGGTTCGTGCAGAGAATTTTTTCAGCAGAGTATAGTTATGCGTTGCAACAACCACGGCCCTGCCGGTTTTACTTATATCTGTCAGTAATCTTAATATGCCTTCGGAAGTTTCAGGATCGAGATTCCCTGTAGGTTCATCAGCCAGGATAATATCCGGATCGTTAAGAAGTGCTCTTCCTATAACAACACGTTGCTGTTCCCCTCCCGACAACTGGTGAGGCATCTTATATCCTTTAAGTCCCAGACCTACCTTTTCGAGAACTTCACCTATACGCGTATCTATATCAGCTTTGTTTTTCCATCCGGTAGCTCTCAGAACAAATTCAAGATTTTCATTGACCGACCTGTCGGTAAGAAGCTGAAAATCCTGAAAAACGATTCCTATCTTCCGGCGAAGGTATGGAACCTCCCTGTTCTTAATTTTTGAAAGGTCATACCCTGCGACAAGTCCTGCACCCTCCTTGAGAGGTATCTGAGCGTTAAGTGTTTTGATCAGACTCGATTTTCCGCTGCCTACTCTGCCAACAAGGTAAATAAATTCACCTTTTCCCACTCTCAGATTAACATTGGAAAGCACTAGATGATTCTGCTGCCATATAGTGCAGTTTGTAAGTTCAATAATAACGTCCAAAGGAAGATTATCCAGCATTTCCCGGTTATTTAATGTGCAAAATAAGGAAAGAATTGATAATTAACATTTATATGTTGATAAAATCAGTAATAAAGGCCCGAAGACGGCGTTTAATAGTTGTAATTTTACGATTAATAAAAAAATCGGGATTAGTCTTATATATGGCTTGTAATTAATATGTTATGAATCATATGCGGAATATCTGACAAGAGCACTGGTTTTTTGTTAAGGGCAAAAATAAATAAGTTATGAACAGAAACAAACTCATTTTAATATTCAGTTTTCTTTTAATATTCTTTCTTCCTGTCTCCTCGCAGGTGCCATTTACTGTCAGAGAGATTGGGTCCGAATTTTACAGAGGAATGGAATTGTTTAATAAAGAAAAATATCCGGCCGCAATAAGACTCTTTGATTCATTCATCAGTAGCAGTGACAAATCAAACCTGTTGCTTATTGCAGATGCTGAATATTACAGATCAGTTGCAGCATTAAAACTATTCAATCCTGATGCCGAATACCTGATGATGATGTTCATTTATACACATCCCGAAAGTCCCAGGATTAATGAAGCCAGACTGGAGTTAGGCAACTATTTTTATCAGAACAAGAATTACAGGAAGGCTGTGATCTATTATGAAACAGTGAACAGGCAGGAATTGAAATCAGAAAAGCTGGCTGAATATTTCTTCAGATTCGGATATTCTCTCTACATAAAAGGTGATCAAAGCAAAGCACTTCTAATGTTTTCTGAAATTAAAGACATTGACACAGAATATACCCCGCCTGCTCTTTATTATTTCTCGCAGATAGCATATGAGCAGAAAATGTATCAGACAGCAATGGAAGGATTCGTCCGCCTGAAAAATGATGAAACATTCGGCGGGGTGGTGCCATTCTACATTGTCCAGATTCTGTATCTCCAAAAAGATTATGACGCGATTCTGACCATGGCTCCTGATCTCCTTAAGTCAGCTGGAAAATCGAGGGCTATTGAACTTTACCGATTCATAGGAGATGCATATTATAATAAGGAGAATTATAAGGAAGCGTTGCCATATCTTGAGAAATATTCAACAGGAGCAAAAGCCAGTGGTCGCGAAGATAAGTATGAACTAGGCTATTGTTATTATAAAACCGGAGATATAGATAAAGCTATTAAAATATTCCTTGAAATAGATGCAAAAAGTGATCTTCTCAGCCAGAACATCTGGAATACTCTTGGTGATTGCTATCTCCAAAAAGGTGACAAAACGCGTTCCAGATTAGCTTTCGGGCAGGCATCGATGCTTAATTTTGACAGAAAGATCAGGGAAGAATCACTTTACAACTTTGCTAAGCTGACATACGAAACTGCATATGCTCCATTTGGTGAAGCCATTGCTGCTTTTCAGCAATATATTGATCTATATCCTGGTTCAAAACGAATACAGGAGGTTTACGATTATCTTGTAGGAACATTTATGCAGATTAAAAATTACAAAGCTGCGCTGGCTGCGCTTGATAAAATCGGCAACAAAGACAATAATCTGGAAGAAGCATATCAGAAAGTTGCATTCTTCAGAGGATTGGAGCTGTTTAAAAATCTCGAACTTGATGCTTCTATTAGTATGTTTGATAAATCACTCAAATATGAAAAATATAACAGGCAGATCAGGGCCAGATCTATATATTGGAGGGGTGAAGCAAACTACAGGTTGGGACATTATGATCTGGCAAAAGATGATTATGAATTGTTTATGGGATTACCGGGTTCATCGCTTCTTTCTGAATATGACCTTATCAGATATAATCTTGGTTACACTTTTTTTAACCTGAAAGATTATACAAATGCATTGAACAATTTTAAAACTTTCGAATCTGGCGGGTCAAATATAAAGCCGGAAATACTTGCCGATACCAAAAACAGAATCGCTGATTGCTATTACATAGCTACCAGTTATCCTTCCGCAATTGATTATTATGACAAAGTTATTGCTTACGGGTACCAGGACGCCGATTATGCCATGTTTCAGAAGGGATTTTCGCTCGGACTTATTAATAACAACAAAGGCAAAATTGATGTACTCACCGCTCTTATGCAGAAGTTTCCTTCTTCAACATTTGTTCCAAACGCTATCTTCGAAAGAGGCAGGGCATATCTGGTGCTCGAAGATTATAATAAAGGAGAAGCTGATTTCAATACGATTATTTCTAATTGGTCAGGAAGTTCTTTTGTTCCACGGTCCATAGTTCAGCTTGGACTTCTTTATTATAACCTTGGTGAAAATGAAAAGGCTATCTCTCAGTATAAAAAGGTGATAGAGAATTACAAATCAACTCCTGAAGCGAGAGACGCTATGACCGGATTAAGGAATACTTATGTGGACTTAAATGAAGTTGATACCTATTTTTCATATATAAAAACTCTCGATGGCTACGGAGATATTAATCTGGCCCAGAAAGATTCACTTTTGTATATGTCGGGCGAAAATCTGTTTATGACAGGTAAGTATGATAAAGCAACAGAAATATTAAAAAGTTATATTAGTGAATTTCCAAATGGAAGTTTCAGGCAAAATGCACAATATTACCTTGCAGAATGCCTGAGATCGGCAGGTAAATCAGACGATGCAATGAAGCTGTATGAAGCAGTATCGGATGAACCAGGTAATCAATTTCTCGAACAGTCACTGATAGCAGCTTCCTCGATGCTTTACGATAAAGAAGACTATCCGGCATCACTAAGCTATTTTGAAAAACTTGAGAAGGTTTCCACAAATGACGCAAATAAACTTATTGCCCTGAAAGGAGAGCTTAAGTCGGCTTCTCAGGCCGGCGATGCACAAAAGACCATCATTGCTGCCGGGAAAATTAATAATTCAGTAAATATCCCGGAGGAACTGGCCAGAGAGGCAACATATTTGAGTGCAAAGGCAAGCTATAGTCTGAATAATTTTGATGATGCTCTCAGAGATTTCAGAAAAGTAGCAACAGAAGTCACAAGTATAGAAGGTGCCGAGTCAAAATACAGGGTTGCCGAGCTTCTTTATAAGAAGGATAAAACGGCAGAGGCGGAAAAAGTAATTACTGAATTTATTGATCAGAAGTCTCCACATCAGTTCTGGATGGCCCGGGTATTTCTTCTTCTCGCGGATATCAGTATTAAAAAAGGTGATTCCCTTCAGGCACGTGCAACTCTTCAGAGTCTCAAAGATTATTATACTGTTGATAACGATGGAATTCTTGATGAGGTAAAAGCAAAATTAAACTCACTTGACGAAAGTAAACAAATCGTCAATAAAGGTGATAGCTTACAAAATAGCGTACGACAATAATTGAAACAGAAAAAGAAATTGATCTGACATGAAAAAAAGAACCATCATCATACTACTCCTGGTAATTATTTGTTTGTTACCTTTAAATGCCCAGGTAAAGAAACAGGACACAGGACTTAAGAGAGAGGTCACATTATATAATCCTTACAAACCAACTCTTCCGGAGTCTAAAAAGAGGAGCTTCCTGCCTGATCTGAACGATACTTCTAAGGTCAGGCCTTACTTCCATTATGATGTAAAGACCACACCTTTTCTTCCAGAGTATACAATCAGCCCTATCAAAGCTGCTGCCTTGCTTCCCGATCCTTTACCCAAACTTTACAAAAGTTATTTAAACATTGGCTTAGGGAATTACCTTACACCACTGGCTGAAATAAGTATAACAAATGAACGATCCAAAACAGGAACTATCGGTTTTTATGGAAGACATTTCTCCTCAAACGGAAATGTAGAACTCGATAATGGGAAAAAAGCTTTCGCTGGTTATATGGACAATGATCTTTCCCTTTTCGGACGGAAATTCTTCAGAAAAAGTACACTTGAAGGTTCGTTGGATTATGTCGGGAAGACCCGGTATGCTTATGGCTACAATCCTGTTGTTTCTGACTATGATCCTTCAAAAAAAGAAATCCGGCTGCCTTATAATAATTTAGGTGCAAAAGCCTCATTATCCTCAATTACATTGGATTCCGCTGAATTTTCGTACGATTTTAAATTTTCCTTCAATTATTTTTCCTCTTCTAAAAATATGGCGCAACGTAAAGTCAGCATCTCAGGGATAATGGCTAAATCGTACCAGGGATTTTATATTGGTTCAGGATTAAATTATGACCACTACGGATTTTCAGATTTCCTTGCAATTCCTGCTGAATATGTTGCTTCGATAAGTCCGTTCGTTAAGAAGAGTTCGGAACTCTGGAACTTTAAGCTTGGAATTGAGGCTTTACTCGAAAAAGATGAGACAGCATTTACGAGACTGCACGTCTATCCCGATGTTTATTTCAATTTAACTATTGTCCCCTCTTATGTCAGCCTTTTTGCTGGTTTATCCGGAAAACTTGAGAAAAATGAACCATTGAAAGTCATTTCTGAAAACCCTTTTATGATCCGCGACGGCAGCCTTTATAAACTACCAAGTACGAGTCACGACCTTGTTATTTCAACAGGTTTTAAAGGAAATACAGGATTAGAAGGAAATTATTTGATTTCGGCTTCGTACTCTCTTATAAGTGATATGCTCTTCTATTCAAATATCTTTGACCCTGTTACTATATTAACTCCTGATAGGGGCAACTATTTTTCTGCACTTGCAGACAACGTGGAACTTCTTAATGTACATGGTGAGATGAGCGGGAAAATAAATGATAAGCTCGCTTTTAATGGCGCGATAAACCTCAATAGGTATTCACTTTCTACATTTAAATATGCATGGAATAAACCAGGGTGGGATACAAAATTCGGGCTAAAATATAACCTGAGGGACAAGATTATTGCAGGGATGGAAATAACCCTTCTGGGTAAACGCAAACTGATTGTAAATGGTGATAATCTATTGTTAATCTCATCACTGCCTGTATGGGATTCACCAGTCATTTATGAAATGCCGACTCATTTTAATCTTAATCTGAGTGCTGAATACCGTTACTCAAAAATACTTTCATTCTGGGCAAAACTTAACAATATCGCCAACAATCACTATTACGAATGGGCTTATTATCCCTCACAGGGATTCCTGTTCATGCTTGGGTTTACATATAGTCTATAGCCCCTCTGTTGTTTGCCCCCCAATCCCCCTAAAGGAG
>Ga0302173_10001289_pt1 | contig 12641 bp, 12 predicted proteins | sample I_Fen_N3_1_FD_198785 | JGI IMG/M metagenome (GOLD analysis project Ga0302173, IMG submission 198785) | Peat permafrost microbial communities from Stordalen Mire near Abisko, Sweden - I_Fen_N3_1 | ecosystem: Environmental > Terrestrial > Soil > Wetlands > Permafrost | place: Sweden: Abisko... | reverse complement strand
CAGATCTTTTTTCTGTATACCATCAACAGGTATAAATTCTGTTGCTTTTCGACTTCCAAGTGTTATTGTTCCTGTTTTATCGAGTAATACTGCGCTTACATCTCCTGCTGCCTCAACAGCTCTTCCACTTAATGCAATAACATTGTGCTGTAAGAGTCTGTCCATACCAGCTATACCAATAGCAGGTAACAGTGCACCAATGGTTGTAGGCATAAGACAGACCAGAAGAGCTATTAATATGGGAATACTTATGGCCACACCCATATAATTAGAGAATGCCATTAATGTGATGACTACCACTATGAAAAGTGCTGTTAGTCCAACTAGAAGGATCTCTAATGCCTTTTCATTGGGTGTTTTTTCTCTTTTAGCACTTTCAACCATGTTGATCATGCTGTCAAGGAATGTTTCTCCAGGATCTACGGTAATTCTTATTTTAATTTGTCCTGAAAGAAGTTTTGTACCTCCAGTTACACCGCTAATATCCCCTCCAGATTCTCTTATTACTGGAGCAGATTCACCTGTTATTGCTGATTCATCAACTAATCCGGTTCCATTTATTATGTCTCCATCGCTGGGTATAATTTCTCCATCTTTAACAATGACTATGTCTTCCTTTCTAAGGGAAAGTGCTGGAACCTTTTCAATTTTATCCCCGTTTATAATTTTATTTGCAAATGCTTCGGTTCTAGTATTTTTTAGTGATTGTGCTCTTGCTTTACCCCTTGCTTCTGCGAGCGATTCTGCAAAGTTTGAGAATATTACTGTAAACCATAGCCATATACTAATTTGAATGTTGAATAAAAAGTTTCCACCATAGACCAAGTTGATTATGGCTATTAATGTGGTGATAATGGCCCCTATTTCCACTATTAGCATTACTGGGTTTCTTAGGAGGACTATTGGATTAAGTCTTTTTATTGAACCTTTTAGTGCTTCGAGTACTGATTTTGGTTCAAAAATGCTCGTTGTTTTTTCGTTGCTCATGATTAAACCCCCCTAGAAAGTTAGTCCTCCCTGAAGGAATAGTTGTTCGAGTATAGGTCCAAGTGAGAACACTGGGAAGAAGGTTAAAGCTCCTACTATTACCACCACACTCACCAGCATGAGGACAAAGAGTGCGTTGGTGCTTGGAAAGGTTGATGCATCAGTTGGTACTCTTCCTTTTGCTGCTAATGATCCAGCAATGGCTATTGCAGGTATTATGACAATAAACCTGCCTATAAACATTGCAAGGCCCAATGTTAGGTTATAGAATACTGTGTTTGCACTTAAGCCTGCAAATGCAGAACCATTGTTTGCAAATGCTGATGCATAAGCATAGAGTATTTCCGAGAGTCCATGTGCTGATGGATTATTAAGACCCGCAAGTCCTTGTGGTAATGATATGGCAATACCTGAAAAGACAAGAATCAAACCAGCCGGTACTATAAGGGCTAATGTTGCCATTACCATTTCGTATGGTCCTAATTTCTTACCAAGAAATTCTGGTGTTCTCCCTATCATCAGCCCTGCTATGAACATGGTCAAAATGACATAGAACAGCATTCCAATAAGACCAACACCGAGACCTCCGAAAATAACTTCACCTATACCCAAGTTAAACATGTACACAAGTCCAGTTAGGGGCATGGCGCTGTCGTGCATCGAGTTTACTCCACCGTTTGAAACGTCTGTTGTTATTGTACCCCATAGTACCGATTCTGCAACACCAAATACCAGTTCCTTACCTTCCATGTTCCCGCCAGATACACCGAGTTTCTGAATTATTGGGTTTGATTGGCTTTCGGCATAGTATGCAACTCCCATTCCACCTACAAGGAGTATCATCATGGCTGCGAAGATTGCCAGTCCTTGTCTGAAATTTCTAATGATATATCCAAATGCAAAAACTACGGATATTGGAATTAACAGAATTGCAAAGCTTTCCAGTATGTTGGTTAAACCATTTGGATTTTCAAATGGATGGGCTGAATTTGCATTGAAATATCCTCCTCCATTTGAACCTAACATCTTAATTGCTTCCTGTGAAGCAACAGGACCGAGTGCAATGGTTTGATTAACACCTTCCAGTGTATGAGCTGTCACATATGGACCTATCGTCGCAACCACACCTTGTGATGCTAGAACAAGGGCGAAAATTACGGCTAATGGTAAAAGGATATATAAAATTGTTCTTGTTATATCTACCCAGAAGTTACCAATTGTAGCAGATTTTTGACGTGTGAAACCCCTAATTAAAGCTAAAAGGGCTGCAATACCAACTGAAGCTGAAAGGAAGTTTTGTACGGTCATTCCTAACATCTGGGTTAGATAGCTCATTGTTGTTTCACCAGCATAAGATTGCCAGTTGGTATTAGTTCCAAATGAAATTGCAGTATTTAATGCTGTATCCCATCTTACACCAGACATTTGTGCAGGGTTCAGCGGTAAAAAGTTTTGCATTAATTGTAAAACAAAAAGAAAAGTTATTCCAATTATGTTGAATATAAGTAATGCGTAAGCATATCTTTTCCATGTCATCTCTTGATTTTCGTCAATGGAGCATATGCGGTAAACTAATTTTTCTAATGGTTGTATCACTGGTGTCATGAAGGTTTTTTTACTTGTTAAGACCTTTGACATGTATTTACCAATGGGTATGGCGGCGATAGTCAGTATTAACAGGAATAACATGATTAAAAGTACATCTTCTAACAGCATGTTAATCCCTCAAAAATATTATTAAATTGTTCGAAATCCGAATCTTCTTCATTTTCTTCATCCATCATCATATTAATCCACCTCAATATATTTTATAAAAATACCTTCAACACTAAAATTCAACTTTGTATCAAGTACTTTCCTTGGGAAGCCGGTTTTTTTAAATTGGTTCACATGATGATCGAACTAAGGACTTCTAATACGGAAACTTCATAATTTAATCGATTTCACTCTAATTTCAAAACATTTTAGTTTAATAAACATTTTTCCCAGTTAACCCCCGGATATTAAACTTATGTGGGCGGAAAATTATAAAAAAAACTTCCGACAGTTTAATATCTACTTAACCCTTCGAAATATGATTTACTTAATATTTAAATTTTGTGAAGGAAATTATTGTTCCGATTAATTATTATTATAAATAATTTTTGTAGTTCTTTAATTTTAAATATTGTTTAAAAAAAAATGGGGCAGTTAAATTACTATTTCACAGCAACTCCTACTATCCCTCCGACTAATCCTAAAACAAAACTAATAAATACTGAGAATTGAAAGATAAGATATCCTGTGATTAAGGTAATATGATCTGTTAATACTCCTATTTTTGTGGATATCACTCCTGTGATAGCACTTATGTCTCCAAAACCCAGAATGAATAATAAACCTATAATTATCCCACCAATTAAACCTGAAACAGCACCTACAACAGCCCCGTCTTTTTCATCCATTGTATCATAATCTTCATATCCTTTGCTAAGATAAGATGAGAAAAATCCTCCAGTAAGAGGGCCTAAAAAAAAGAAAAGGAAGAAGATTAATGATAAGATAATAGTTAATACGATATTAACCAGAGAACTAATTAATATAATTTTCCAGTTCATTAAATCAACTCATAATAAAATTATTTTATATCTTCATCTTCACTGCCCATTAGTAAAGCAATCCATCGAGTTTCTTCATAATTTTCCAGATATTTTATTATGACTAAAGTCATAGGCACACCAATGAAAAATCCTATAGGACCTAATATCCAGCCCCATACAAATAATGAAACAAATACCACATAAACTGACATCTGTAACCCTTTACCGGTTAGTTTAGGGAATATGACGCTTTCTGCAATCGTATTAATAATTATAAAGAAAAGCCCCATCAATATAGCTCCTTGTATCCCATATTTAGCCCAAGCTACTAATACTGCAGGTATTGCAGCGATTACAATACCGATATATGGAATAAATCCCAGGAAAAATGTTAATAATCCCCAGAGAATTGCAAAATTTATGTCAAAGAGTATAAGAATAGCTGAAACACCTATACCATAAAAAAAGTTTACTTTTGCCCTTATTACAAAGTATTTGACAAAAGTACCCATAAGACCATATGTTTTAATCAATGTAGGATTATCAGCACCCAATCCATTCTCTAGTCTTATTTTTATTTGAGGAAGCTCATAAACCAAAAATATCACAGCAAATACAATAAAAGTTCCTGATGCAATAAGCCCCGCTGAATTTGTTTCAGGTATATTCGCGATGATAAATTGTATTATTTCATTTCCGTATTGTGCAAGAAAACCTGAAGAGTTTATAGATAAACTTGGAATAGCTTTTATTAACTGTGCTAAAGTTACCACTAGAAAACTTATTATTGCAAAACCTAAAGCTGAGATTCCAACTAGCGTTACTAGAACAGATAAATTGTAAGAAAGTCCTCTTCTTTTAAGCCACATCAAAAAGGGATATATAATTATACTAATAAACATTGAGAGTAGTATAAGGCTCAAAATAGGAGCACTATATTTTAGTCCTATAATCGCGATAAAAATAACGGCTATGATAATAATTTGCCTAAGAAATGGTGGAATTTTAAAATCATCAATCATATTTTTTCCCTCCTCTAAAAAATATTTTCAAGTGATTTAATCTATTCTTGATATTTGAACTTTAAATACTTCTCTAGTTACATGTCTATTCCACATTCAACTCCTACATAAATGTGTTATATTTTGAAGAAACAATTGAAATATTCTGAGTTGATAAGAATTATACAGTGATTGACAAGGAAGTGAGAATTCCACATAAGTAAAGCAAAATTAAAAAAATGATAATAAAATAAATTTATTTTGATTGAAAAATATTTTTTTAAACTTTTAATATCCAAAAAAAGCAGTAATAAATCATTTATTTTTTATTTCTATCCCTGATCTGTATTATTCCATAGATTATAGCCCCAATAAGAAGAGCGATAAGCAATCCTAAAATGATTCCAATTATTATTGCACCTATACCCGTAAATACTGTGCTTATACCATTAGCTATTGTTGATAAAATATCCATAGTTAATATATTAGCTTTTTCAGTATAAAAAGTGATAGTCTACAGGCTTTGGCTGTATCAGAAGTAGCCAATTTTGGATAATATGTCATGGATCATTTGGCTAGTTTCTAAAATTTTGTAGAATCTATAAATTTTGTGTTCCCCAATACTAACTTTCAGTTTTAATTATAAATACACAATTTTTCTCATTTTATACTGTTTTTCCCATTTCATACGCCTGATCCATTGATTTGCTCCCTTTGATATCACCAATATTCCAAGCACCGGTTCCATAGATAATACCCATTTCTTTTACACCATTAAGGACCGAAGTAAATCCTCTAAACCCTTCTATAGTCCTTTCCAGGGCCTCCTTCCGGGGTACTGCGGCAGTCATAATAAAATATATCTCTTTATTGGTTAATTCAGTATATCTCGAATAAGTTCTGTCTATGAGTGTTTTCATCTGTGCGTTCATAGTGTAGAAATAAACGGGTGTTGCCATGACTATTACATCGGCAGCTATCATTTTATTTAGCACTTCAGTCATATCATCCTTCTGAGCACAATTGCCATCATTCTCTTTACAGTTATCGCATGCCAGACAATAATTGATTTTTTTATCTCTTAAGAAAATTTTTTCAGCTTGATTGCCAGTTTCATTAGCACCAGACATAAACTGGTCACATAACAAGTCAGAATTTCCACCTTTCCTTGGGCTGGCGGAAAGCACCAATATTTTTTTACTCATTTTATGATCCTCCATCTTTAGTCGTATTTTATTATCATTAATATAATCTATAATATTTTCATAATTTTAAATATAACCAGTATCAATTTATTTTCCTATTTGTCATACTTATTTTGATAGGAATATTATATCCAGTTCATTTTTAACTGATGAAATAGTACCTTCATAAAGTTAAGATAAAAATTAACAGATTGAATTTAATAATAAATACTTATTTAATATTTACAATTCCGAGTAAGAAAATTAAATAATCATGAACAGTATTCAATTCTATTAAAGACTCTTTTTGGTTTATGGGTTTTTGAATTATATCGAATTTAAGATGTTTAGGTGTGAAAATGAAAAAAGTGATAATAATTGGTGCAATATTAGCTTTTTTTGCAATTATTATACTTTATTCATATATAACAGTTTCTAATGGACCTATTGATCCATTAGGAAGATTAGCATTCGTAAAAATTGAAAATCCTGATATGTATCCTGGACATCCGCATTCTGAGCTTCTGGCAGAATATGCTGAGGAAAGGGGATCCCAATGTGCTTTGGTTGTACATTTTGCTGGAAGTAGTAATTATCGTAGCTATTGGCAACCAATGAACGATACAGGTACTAATAAAAGTGTGTATATTATAGAAGCATCGTATATTGATACGCAGGGAAAGGGTTCTGTAAATTTAAGTGAAATCAACAAGACAGATTCTTTGAATTTGGCTTTGTACGGGATTCCTGATAAAAGATATAAATATCTGTCAGATGGAGTAGTTTACAATTCCTACGATGCTTTAATGGCTCACGTGAATAAACTTGCACAAGAACACGGACAAAAAGGCCCTATCCCCATGGTATGGCATGGAAGTGTAAGGGGTGATAATCCAAACATAAATCCTGGATGTGGATTTCCACTATATTTCCAAATATTGTCAAAAACATATGGAGTTATCCCTGCATATGTTTACACTACCTATGGACTGATCTTCCCATATATCAATAATCCTTACAAGAATTTTGAGTTATCCAATGCAACAAAACTACAAAAACTATACAATGAAGGCGAGTTAAACTTCGATTATACAGACATATCCTCAGGTAAACTACAAAACACAACTAACAATGTAACCGCTAATATAACGAAAAATTTACCTAACTATGAATATTAATAGATGCAAGATTACAAAACGAATTGAATAATATTTTGAAATAATATATAAAATTTATAAGAATAATGTGATCACATATACTAACTCAAAATTCTCAAAAAAGTTTAAAAAAAATAATTGTTAAATTAATTTTAAATCTGGGGAAATAGATGAACAAAGGAGATTGGCGTAATATAAAGATTATAGCAGTTATAATAGCTATTTTTGCTGTTCTGTTGGCTGCAGGATTCTACCAGAATTCTGAAACTGTTCCAACTAACTGGAACTATAAACAATTAACAATGTTCAACCACTCAGAGAATAATTTTACCTTCACATATTCAGGGGATGATCAGGATGATAATGGAAATTTCTCTAAGATGATTAATAATATAAATTCAAATTATCCCAACCTTCTATTCAATATAAATGGTGGAGATTTAAGGTCAGATGCTATCTTAATGAGCAATTTTAAGAAGGATTATTTAATACCCGGAAAAGTTGCACATTTCAATAAACCGGTAATGTTTGTTATTGGGAATCACGAGCTTGTTTATGACCCAACAGGATCTAGATATAAATTTATATTCGGTTCACCAACTTACTACAATTTTACTGAAAATAACAGCTACTTTATCATCATCGATGATTCAAATAGAGAATCATTAAATAATACGCAGTTGACATGGTTGAATGAGCAATTAAATCTGAGTCAAAAATATAAATACAGATTTGTGTTCATGCACGTACCACTCTATACTCCAAATGGAGAAACAGAACGATCTATGGTCGCGACCGGTGCAGGTGGAGCAGATGCACTTCAATCTCTTTTTGATTCGTATAATGTAACCATGATATTTGCATCCCACATACACAGTTATTATACAGGAGTATGGGGCAAAACACCCTATATTATAAGTGGTGGGGCCGGAGGACCTCCTGAAAAAAATGACCAACCCAACTATCATTACATTGTGGTTAATGTCACAAATAAATTAGTAACCTACATCAAAGTAAATTATTAATAATTCCAAAATATTTAAAAGAATATTTACTTCTACTATTATATTTGAAAAATCAGGATATGCTATAATATTTTGAACAAAAAAAATAGGACAGAAGTAAAAAATTATGCATAACTGATTTATCTATGTTTTTTTTGGATCTACGATGTGAATGTTTGGATAATTCATTTGGGGTTAACGTATCTTTTACACCAGTGGTCATCAATATTAAAATAAATTATTTTAATTTAAATGTTGAATTTTAATTGTTCAATCGAAGTTTTGTAAACATCATAATTTAGATAAAATATTTTATATATTATATTGATTGGAGATCAATAATGGAAAAAAATAAGAAAAAATTAAAGACTTTTAATGATTACAAAATGGGATACCCACTGGAAATACAACAGAGACTGGAAGAAATTCGATTGGCAGTAAAAAGTGTTGTTCCAGAAGCAAAAGAGACAATTAGTTATAATATGCCTTCATTTTGGTTTCATGGTAATCTAATTTACTATGGTGCTTTCAAAAATCACATTGGATTTTATCCGGCTAATAAAACAGTATTTGAAAAATTTAAAGATGAATTAAAAATTTATAAACAAAGTGGAAAAGGTACTGTTCAGTTTCCCTATGATAAACCTGTACCATTAGAGTTGATTAAGAAAATTGCCAAACTTCGGGCAATTGAGAATAACAAAAAAATTATAGATTCGCAACGGAGAAAACGTTTCCTACATGAAACAATCTATTAAACAAGCCCGCAAGCTTGCGATTCCACAATCAATTATTAGGAACATATTGAAAGTTATAGATATCGCTAAATGGTTATTTATAACTTAGTTTGTATATTTTATTCCATCAAAAAATGTCTCAAAAAATATTTTTCTTTCTTTGGTATTTGTCTGGATAATGTATTCAACTGTAAATGTAACGTGAGCTGAAAAAAACCTAGAAATGTATTTAGGAGGTAAATCTTTCAATATTTTATTTTTAATTCCGTCTTCTATTAAATTTAACAATTTTTTGTCATGATCAGGGATTTTAAGTTTGGTATTTTTAATATTATATGGTGATGACTTAAATTGTATCATGAATTTATATTTATAAGGATTATTCACTCCCCATTCTACTCTTTCGAGCCAGAACTTTTTTAAAGATTCATAATCCACTGAAGATTCTATAAGGTCCAGAAAGCTTGTTAAACTTTCTTCTTGTATAGAGGTGCCTAATTCAATGATCAAATCTACCTTAGTTTCAAAATATAAATAGAGAGTCCCTGTTGCAACGCCTGCTTCTTTAGAAATTAGTGAAGTTGAGGTATTATCTATACCTTTTTCGTTAAATAGCTTCAAAGCTGATTCAAGAATTTTCTTTTTTTTATCTTCCACAACCATTTTTGACCACAATTTTTTTTAACGTTATTTCATTTTAATTTATTATTATAGTTAAAGTGTATTTTATAAAACTTTTAAATTTTGTATCTAATCTAGTTTTTTTGAAATATCGCTACGTTTTCTGAATCTTTTCGATATCCATGTTATTAAAGGCGGTAATGTTAGTATGACAAATTTGCCCATTCATCCTTTACTTCTAAAGGTTCGCCATGAGCTGGGCAAACCCATTTAAAAGAATATTTACTCATTTTAAGTATGGATTCGTTGAGTGATTTTTCATCAGAATTCCCCATTTTAGGTAGTTTTTTTAGTACTCCATTTGAATTTCTAACAAGATCACCGGCAAATAAAATATCTTTATAGAGAAAGGATACATGGCCAGGGGTATGGCCCGGTGTGGGTATGATTTCTATATCGTCTATTTTCTGGTCATTATAAGATTTTATTTTTTCAGGTTTTTTTACTCTCATTAAAAATGATGCTACCTTTTTAATTCCAGGGCGGCTTTTATCGCCTAGAATGTATGGTATATCTTTTTTTGATGCCCAGAGTGTGGCACCTGTTTCTTTCTGAAGTAATGTAGCGTTTCCTATGTGATCAACGTCATGATGTGTTAATAGAATGTGTTTTATATTTTTTGGTTTGATATTTAAGGATTCAATTTCCTTTAAAATATTCTTAACTTTCCCAGGGTTTCCAGTATCTATGAGAATCGTTTCTTTATCCTTAATCAAATATGAATAGCTATCTTTTGTTGATTCTAAAGCATATACATTTTCTTCTATTTTCATAATTTTTACCTCTATTTATACTTTTTTTAATTTTAAAAATTTTATAGTTGAATAACTAATCACCCATATGAATGACTAATCATTCATTACTCATATACTTTCTTATTAAACCCAAAAGAATACCACTCCCAAAAGTGGATATGATAAAAAAGACTTTATCCACCTTTTATAGTGTGTTGAATATATTTTTACAGAGAAAAAAAGAGAATATACCAATATATTTTATTATCTAACAAAATAGAGTTATGAATGGAATTACTAATTAATAAAATAACGACAATGGCTAAGTCGATTTAATTAAAAATAAAAAAAGAAAAGAATATGTATCCAGGCAAAATACTATTTACAAGTCAATAGTTTATATATTCTTGGCTGTTCATGCCTACTATTTAAGAATTAAATAGTTATATTTCTTTTTATACTTCAAATCTTTTCAAGAAGGGGGTACAATATATATCTGTTACTCTTTGCTCTAAACTCAAATGTTATTAATATTATCTAGTTGATTTTGTTACTTAATTTAACACAATTATGCTCTTAAAGAGGAAAGAAAGTACATAGCTACTTTTTAAGATTGTAAAACTACAACCCTTGGTAGAAGTTAGGGACAAATTTATACATCTTTAGAACCAATTATTATTACTTTTTAATAACCGGACATTAATTTGGAGAATGTAAAATGCGGGATAAACGATTTATTGCTGAACATAGGGCTGGATCTCTGAAAAGAGAACAACATTATCAGTTAATTCAATGGGCTTGTGACTGTTCGGAACATGTATTGTATCTTTTCGGTGAAAAAATTGATCTGCGACTGGAAAATGCATTAACTGTAGTTAAAGCGTGGAAACAAGGAACTACTTCAGTTGGTGATGCGAGGAAAGCTTCAGTAGCTGCAATTGCCGTAGCAAATGAATCTACAAATTTGACTGCAATTTCGGTGGCCCGATCTGTAGGACATGCCGTAGCAACTGCCCATATGGCTGATCATTCCTTAGTTGCAGCATGGTATGCTTTGAAAGCCGTCAAAATTGCAGGTAAATCAATAGATAACGAAAGAACATGGCAAGATGAACAATTACCATTTGAAATTAAGGAGCTTGTCTTATCTGCAAGGGAAGTGAAAAGATTTGAAAAAATATAAAACTAATCGACATTAGTAATTCTATGAATTATTATGATTAATTTCATGCTTCATGATACTTTTCTTATTGTTTGCCAAGTGATCGAAATATTAAAATAATTTAATTATTTTTTAAAAATTTATTAGATCTGAGATATCTTATAAAACAGCCCACACACTTTTGTTTGGTTAGTATCCATAATCAAGTCAATAGTTTCAATAATATTCTAAATAATTATAGAGTAGGTCACCAATTACTCTGTAAAATCAATTTAAACTAATTTAAACAACCGTTTAATACTTCTTTTAAATAAACATTTGAAAACATTTTCACTTGGGACTTTTTAATTGATAACATCGAAACAAAGCAATTATTTGCTGAAAATATAGAAATCTATAATAATAACGATTGACATAGAATGTTATACGGTGAAATACATTTCAATTAAATGAAATTGAATTTAGATTTGTCTTAGTTATTAGATTGTGATTAATGTACAACCGTAGAGGTGAAAATGTGAACGGGGGCAGACCCAGTCTGTTATATATTATAGTAGTTATAATTGCGTTAATTATCCTTTTAAGATTATTAGGAATATTATAAACTGATAATACTGACTTAAATCAATTAAAGAGAAAATTGGATTACAGATAAGAAAATTGAGGGAATGGAAAAGTATGAAAATATCTGATGAATTGATTGGTAAGGATGTTATTGACGAATCTGGAGACCAAATTGGTATAGTAAACGATGTGGAATGGGATTTTGAAACCAACACCGTAACATCAATACATTTAAAAGAAGCAAGAATATCAGCAAAAATTGGCCTAGGAGATAAAAAAATAGTACCCTATGAAAAAATTGAAGCAATAGGTGACAGTGTTCTAATTAAAGGCAAAATTTTCAAGACCGAATAATCCATATATTTCAGTTCTGAAAATTTAATTTATTATTAATAAAAAATTTGGAAGGGGATAAAATGGTAGATAAAGATGAAATGAAAGAGAAAATGGGTGACATCAAATCTAGTGTTTCTGATAAAAAAGATGATGTTAGTAATAGTATAAATCAAATAAAGGAAGATACCCAAGATAAAACGGATGAAATGAAAGAGAAAATGGGTGACATCAAATCTAGTGTTTCTGATAAAAAAGATGATGTTAATGATAGTATAAATCAAATGAAGGAAGATGCCCAGAATCAATCGGATGATATACAAGAAGAAGTTGGGAAAAAGAGGACGCAGGCAGAGAAGTTGTTGAATGACATAATGAATGCTATTAAAGTCAAGCAAGTAGAAGTTGGAAAAACTCTATCAGATTACACAACAGCTCTCCAAAAACCAGCAGCAGACATTATGGAAACCAATGATAGTATAATAATAAAAATAGACCTTCCTGCTGTGAAAAAGGAA
>Ga0302173_10001284_pt1 | contig 12665 bp, 7 predicted proteins | sample I_Fen_N3_1_FD_198785 | JGI IMG/M metagenome (GOLD analysis project Ga0302173, IMG submission 198785) | Peat permafrost microbial communities from Stordalen Mire near Abisko, Sweden - I_Fen_N3_1 | ecosystem: Environmental > Terrestrial > Soil > Wetlands > Permafrost | place: Sweden: Abisko... | reverse complement strand
ATCAAAATCTATCTCATAAACATTAGCACCTTTATCCTTTAACAGATTATATACTTCCAAGGTATATCTGGCACCCAATGTCAAAAAAATGCAATCACCTTCCTGAATATTCACATTCATATATGATACAATTGGAATATTATTTACATCGGATAAATTCTCCTTACAATTAGAGACCATAACACAGGATATTTGATCTAAAAGTTTCTTATCCAGCTTCTCAACCTCTGTTAAAAACCTTGTCAGGTAAAATCCTGCACCGTATAATTTAATATTCTTATTTTTATGAAATAAACTTACTATTTCATTCGTGGTGGTAATTCTAAATAATCTCTTTGACATATTCACATCTCCAAACATTTTCATCAAACAATATCATATGGTAATTCTTTGATCTTTAACCTTTGCTTACGGAGCCAAACTGTCCACATTCTTTCTGCAAAAAACCCTATTACCCTCTGGCTGTAATTATCATATCCATTTATATCAATCTTTTCTGTCACTTCAATGAGAAAAGAAAATAGCCATTCACAATACTGACCTAGTATTTCTCTATTTGTTACAAACATATTGCAAAGAAAGGCATTAGATCCATTCATAACTGCAAAAAAGGCATCTACATATTGGGGCTGATGCTTTTGAATACCTTCTATGATCAATTCATAACCAGCTCGAAACAGTTTTTCATTGATGGAACTTTCGATTTGCTGAAATTCAGTAATTCCATCCATCGGTATACATTTCGGCAGTATAATATCATACTGTTGCATCAAGTCATATATCGTTTCATTATCTAGCAGGTTATTACTATTCTTTATATTATTTTTGTAAAAATATCTTCTATAATGATTCAATCCTACATATTCTGCTGCGGAATTTTTCCAAACCCAATATAAAGCTGTACACTCATTAATTTTGTTATTTAAGTGAGTGATATGTTCCCCATTTTGTTCTGTAAGGAACCCATCCTTCTGATAACTACCTACACACAATGGAATATATAATTCATTATTCTTTACATTGTAGTCCTTATGTGTGACAACATATATTCTACAGTTTTCTAATTTTCTTTTCTTCTCACAATTAATTATCCAAAAAACACCATACTTAGTGCTAAATCTTTTTGTATCGAATGAACGCAGCAATGTTTCTAATTCACCGTCCTGTTTATAAGAAGCAGATATCAATATCTGATTTGCAATCGGAACTATTTTCTCGATTTGTCCATTCATCATAGCCTTGCGTTGTCCTATCAGTACCAATTCATATTGAAAGCTCACTTCTGATATATCACTATATAAATTATCATATAATCCCTCATTTAGATAACTTGGGGAGTCTCCTAAACGATCAAGGACAGCTCCCTGAACTCTAAAAAGTTCTTCCTTCGCTAATACAATACTGGAAAGAGCATCCATTTCCATATCCAAGATTAATCTATATTCATTCTCCGAAATATAATCCGTGAAGAACCGTGCAACTGAACTTATGTTATTCAAAGAATCTCCAACATAACATCTCCAAGAAATAATCTTTTGCTCCTGAATAAAATATTGACCTGTCAGTTCATTTTTTATTTTTTCATAATATAAATCAGTAAAAATAACAATGTAATCATACTCAAGTATTTTCAAATTCTGTGGTTGAATTACTTTTTTCCCATTAATAGCATCTTTATGAATTTTATTATCTGCAAAGGCAACTACATCCTGCATACATATTCGTTCTATATTCTTCTCAAATATTTTCCCTAATGCATAAATGATAATTTTCATTTTACAATTCTCCTACTTCACAAGTATATTATTCCAGATTTTTTCAAGTTCTGAAGTGTTATTTTTCTGTTTTATAGTCATATATGCCATTTGTCCCATCTCCGAAATTTTGTCTCTGTGGTTATACAAATAACTTATTCTATATGCTATTTGATCAACAGCGCCCACATCAACTACAAAGCCGTTTTCTCCATCCTTTACGTCATCCCTTGCTCCCGATGTATCAGTAATCACAGGAACTACTCCTTGTGACATGGCCTCTACCTGTGTTATACTATGGCCTTCATAATCTGAACAGCTAATCATGATATCCTGGCGCCTCCAAAACATTGTAATTTGAGAATGTTCAATCATTCCTACTAAATGTACATACTGTGTTAAATCCTTTTCTTCTATCTCTTGCTTTAAATTCTTTTCATGTGAGCCAACGCCGGCTATTTCCATAGTAAATCTTATACCTTGTTTTTTTAATATATCAGCAACCTCTACAAGGTTATCCACTCTTTTTTGAGAAACTACAATTCGCCCTGCATATCCAATACGAATTGGCTCTTCACAAGAGGAATAACTACGTTTTAACTCCTTTTCGCAATGAATCTCCCAAGGTAAATACACGATTTTTTCTTTTGGAAATTGCCTGTCTATCAATTTTGACCTTATTCTTTCACTAATCACTAAACATATATCAATATAATCCTGAAACATCACATAATTTTGAAAGTAAACTTCTTCATCATTATGTATAACCGTAATCACTTTAATTTTGTCAGGAAATGCTCTTTTAGCCAAACATGCTGCAATAAAATTATAACCAATAAAATTACAGACAATGACTGTATTCTTTGCATTTATAATAAGAGATACCAGATAGCGAAGTCTATCCCATTCCGTCATATCTTCATAATATTCAATCGGAATAAGCATATCTTCTCTAAGCGTCTGTTCTTGAACTTTTAATGGATCAACTAATATTGCGGTAGAATAACCTGCCTTTTTTAAAGTATTAGAAGTCTGAATACTCCATGTTTCTACTCCACCCATTGAAAGACCATTTGACAATTCAAAAATTACTTTTGAAGTTTCTTTATCAGAAAAAAAATCTGTTTTATTAAACGATGGTTTCCATTCTGGCTGCCCCATAACATATTTCATAACACTCGGTGTAGTGTTACATCTTGTTATTCTATCTCCACTTATTCCAAGCTTAATTAGTTGAGCTGCCACTTTCTCAGCTTCCTTGCAAGTTGCAAATATTTCTGTGTCTTTAGGCAATTGCAAAAGTTGTTCTGCGGAAATTACTTTTATGTGTTCAATTACTTGTCCATACATATTAGGGTTATTATCACAAAAAAAGTCAATATCAAGTCCTCCCCCTCGAAAGAGAGACAACGCCTTCCGTCCGATTTCTCCTGCTCCAAAAAATACCTGCATTTTCACTCCAATCTACTTTCTTATAAACTTTTCTTTTGGGACTCCTATTTCAATCAATAACTGCTCTGCTTGTTTTTGTTTTAGCGAATTTCTAATTGCTATAATAACTTTGTCATATGCTTGATCTAACAAATGATTGATTTCTTCAACCTCATATCCTTTTTTCTGATATTCTAAGTAATCAGCATCTGCCCATCCCATAATTTTTTTACTTGGATCACATTTCAACTGTTGATACAATTCTTGTCCGTATTTTCCGGCTCCATATATAATTACTTTTTGCTGATTTCTGCTAAAAAAACGTTTATGCTTTACCCATTTTTTATATGCATGAATCAAAATTCCTACTATAGAATTATAATTCTTCTTCCAAAACAGCATCATTTTTTTATCATGCATATTCATCTGTAATAAAGAATACGACAAATTGGTTCCTTGATAATAGTTAGAAATGTTCTCCGTTGTTTTCCACATATATATATTAAATAAATCCTTTGAAGATAATTTGGGTGCATATACCATGCATTCCTCCACTCCATCTTCATGTGGTATGTTAGTTAGAAATTTTAACACATCATTACTTGGTGAAAATTGGCAATATTGAACTATTTTTTCAACTAATGTAAACTCTGTAAAGTCTTCTAAATCTCCCCATTTTCCTATTGTCTTTGAAAATTCATTAATCCCTCTTATATATCCCTCCATTCCTGAATCTTCCCATAATCTATTTTCAGTTTGAAACAATTGAGGCACAACTATATCTTCCTTCCTATAATATCCAATTGTTGCTCCATGTGGTGCTCTGCAGAATAGTTCTATAAAACCTGTATGATCCGAACTAAAAGCCATAAAACATAAATCATTACTATTTCTCGACTCTAATAAGTCATAATAAAATGCTTTTAACTGCATCTGGAATTTATCAGGAAATAGCTCCTTAAGGTGTTCCAAGGTATACCCAGATCCGTGTAAATCCACAAATGAAAATTTATCATCCGAGAGATTCATTTCTTGATCAAGATATGCACTAAGTAATTTCTTTTTCTCACTCTCATTATTGTCTATTCTCCATGCAACTCTTGATCCATATATATATCTTGTCTCAATATTAATCTTTCGTTCATTGATAATAGAATCTGCAATTTGTTTTAAGACATATCCATCTCTGGCTATAAAATACAATCTATCAATTTGCATCTCAATGCTTTTGCAAATGATCCAACACACATAAGGATAAAGAATCATCCCGCCAATAGAAGCTCCTATTCTTTCTTCCTGTGTCAAAACAGGGTTCTCCATCCGGACCAGTTTTGCTTTAGAAAGTAATAGTTGCATTTGAAGACTTTTTTTGATATCAATTATTTTCTTAATATCTTTCTCCCAGGATGGTTCAAAATCATTCTCTATCAGTCTAGTATCAATACCCAACATATGTGGTATATTATAGTCAGAAATTTTATTATCACCATAATGAATCCAACTCTTATAAGAAATATTTTCTTTATCATGCACTAATATATAAAGTGAACCGCTACTTTTGGCTTTTTTATATTGGCTAGAAACATAGATTGATAATTTTTCAAATACTGGATCTATATTTAGAAGTAACTTTCTTATAACTTCTTCATCTAAGTACATATCTGAGATTAAGATTACTTTTTCACCTTGTTTGGCATATGATTTCAGCAGATTTATATTTTTTTGAATTGGATAGGTATACTCCATTTCCATTTGAATTTCAATTTTCATAATCTGCAAAGCATCATCTTCCGAAATTCCAAGAATATTAATCAGTTCTGTATAGATTTCCTTTAAACTGACTTCCTCCACGCCTTTTTGGTCAGCATAATAGCGAGCATCTTTTTCAGCTCTTAATCTATGTTCAAAAAAACTATTATTCTTAAAATCACGAGCCAATTTTCTATTTTCTTCTTTTTCTAAGTTCTTCTGTACCAGCAAGAAAATACCACTAGGATGTATTGTTTTACGCATAATTAATGTATCAAATATATCAAAGCTAACCATTAAAACGCTCCCTTATTTTAAATACTTTTGTATATTATAGCAATTTATTTATCTCATTAGCAATATATTTATGCATACTTGAATTTAGATAAAATGGACTATTCCCATATTTTGAGTTTTCATCTGTATACATTATATGTTTTGGAATACTAATCTTATTAACACCGATTAATAATTCATCTAAATAATTATACATATAACTAAGTCTATCATTATAAGTCTGAATCATATTTATATCATTCATTTTTTTCCCTACTGAATCAATCTCTGCCGCATACAGTTCAACCAAAAAAACTCTAGTCATTTTAAACTTTGTTCTTATAATCTTTGCAAAAATATTTGCTTTTTTCTCCCACAATTTTATCCATTCTTTTGTGTCCGGATTAACTTTGAAATAATCGGAATCTCTATAAATTTCTTTAAATGCCTCACTCTCAGTAATATACGTCCCATTAGCACATAATATAGGATAATGTTCATCTAGCAAGTCAATTAATAATATATCTTTTCCTCCAACTTCAATTTGTATAAAACTTTTCATTAAGTCCTTATAAAGCATATCATCTCTAAATGAATTAGGATGTCTTATCAATTTATAATCACTAACCGGATCTGAAACAGCTGAAATTATACTGGTAAAAACAAAGGCATTTACGCAATTTTCCATCTTTACACTATAGCTTGGGTCCAAATATGATAAAGCCCTACACAAATTGAAGCTTCCAAAGTTCCACAAACATCGTTGTTCATCTCCATGCCAGTTAGGATAGTGCTCTTCTAATTCTGAAAAAAGATCCTTTTTTAGATTGTAAAATAATTTTGGATCAGAAAATTTCTGTGCTCTCAGCAGAGCCGATCTAGCATGAGTTATACATATTTGTAGTAGAATATCTTGATAAGTACCAAATATATCTAGTTTTATCGCATTTAGTGTTAAAAGTCGAATTGCCATAGGATAATATTTTAGATTAGATAAATTGTCAGTAATACTTTTTCCTGTGTTGATACGATAAATATACAAAGCTTCATCCGTAAAACTAATTCTTCTTGCTAATAATAGAATTAATGGAAACGTTGCTAAATCCTCATAGGGAATGCTTGGCATCAAAATATCATAATCAATGAAAATACTCTTTTTATATAGTCTCCCCCAAATATGTGGATAATCGAATCTAGATAAATTCTCAGAATCTTCTGATAAATTCATGCTAACTTTAACTATATTGCTATCTGCATTATCATATTGACAAAAATTACATTCACAAATATTAGAATTTTCTCGAATCATAATAATAACCATTTTTTCGAGAGCATCTTCTGTAATCCAATCGTCAGAATCAACAAAGGTAATTATTTCACCTTTAGCTTTCATAATTCCTACATTTCTAGCATAGCCAAGACCTTGGTTTTCTTGATTTACCAATTGAATTCTCGAATCCTGACTTAACCAATTTTCACAAATTTCACCTGAACTATCTGTTGAGCCATCGTTTATAAGTATAATTTCAATGTTGGTATATGTTTGGTTAACTAGAGACCTCACACATTGATCCAAAAAGTTCATTACATTGTATACTGGTACTATCACACTAATCAACTCATTGTAATTCATTTTCCACCCACTTTTTTCTGCTATAGAATAATGCTGTAAAACATTCTATCTATTTATATCTTATTTTCTATAATCTCTTGTAATCTATCACCAAAAATTTCCATTGTAAAATATTTTTCATATGTCTGTCTTGCATTTTTTCTCATAATATCAAGAGAGTTAAAATTCTGTATGACATATTTCAATTTAGCTGTTAAATCGTCTACATTTCCTGCTTCATAAATAAATCCATTTTCATTATCCTGTATGAACTCTGCAATTCCAGTGTTGGTATTGGTTATGCATATTTTATGATTCATCATACCTTCAACTATAGTAATCGACATTGTTTCCTCTAACGATGAGCATACCACTACATCAACTTGTTGAAATATCTTTTCGATTTCTTTTCTAGACAATTCTCCCAATATTTTAATCTCTTGATTATCGCTAATCAGATCATCTATTTCTTCTCTATATTTATTTCTATCATCGCTTCCAATTAACCATAACTCCATTTTGTTTTTTTCATATAAAGAAATTCTTTTCAATGCATTTATTAATTCTTTCTGATTTTTTAATAATGAAATGCCACCAATAATTACAAATATAATTTTTTTATGAGGTAATTTTACTCCACGATAAAAATCAGGTATTCCAAATGTGAGCATACTAGTCTCTAAATTCTGAAAATATTTCAAAAAATTGTCTTTTGCAATTTTACTCACTGCTAAAATCGTCACATTCTTAGACGAAGAAAAATCACCTTGATCTTCATATTGCTCTAAAATATCCTTATATGATTTGTTACACTCATGTAGCCACCATAATACTGGTTTTCTTAATCCTAGTCTGTTTATACACACCATACTCTGAAATGTATTTAGCAACACAAAATCAAACTCTTGAATCCATTTCATTTCTGTTTCTTCAATATATGGTAGTGATGGGCATAAACAAACATTTATTCCATATCTGTTCACTTCTAAAATCGTCTGGTCATCAGCCATCGGTGATGTAATAAGAACATAATATCCCTTACTTTTTAAAGCTAAGGCTGCATTTAAGGCTACTAAAAAACTCCCAGTGTAATTTATAAATGGAACAATGAGCAAAAGTTTTTTTCCATTTTGTTCTTTGTCTACTTCATATTTTTTAATTATCCCATGAGTTTTACTGCTCACATACTGTTGCCAAAACATAATTTTATCTTTCGGTACACCTAACGATAACAATTGATTTCTCATTTCTACAGTAGTAATACTTGCCAATATAATCACATCATAATTTAACTTTGACACTTCACTTGGATTGTAAATCAATATATTTTCTCGATACGTTCCCTGTATCTCTATATTGTTATCTATAAAAGCAACTATATTAGTTTCTTCTGGCAACATGTCCTTTCGTCTTGAATAAAATAAACCTGTACCAAAAATAATTACATTTGTAAGCATTATTCCCGTTCCTCTTATAACTCTTTCTTCTAATTTAATATTAAAATTAGATTATTTTAAATCATCTTTAAAAGATCCAAAAGTGATATTATTTTTAAATCTTTCATAAAATATTTTTCTAAATTTCTTTTAATTTCCTCAAAAGAAAAGACTGCTGTTATAATGACCGCATCTACATTTTCTAGTTCGTCTTTTAATCCATAAATTGGGACCACTGCCGTTTTTGTATCATTTCGTTGATCTATTCCATATAAAATATGAATATCAGTATTTTGCAAAAGTTCAAATAGCTTTTTTCCATAAATCCCAAAACCATATATAGCTATTTGCTTAACGCCTTGGTTAGCAAATAAAGTAGCAATCATATCAGAATTTGCTTCATCCATTAATACAGACAATTCCGCATAAACATCATACTTACGAATTTTATTATTAATCAAACTAATAAATTTATTTTTTTGGTTAAGCTTCAGCAAATTTAAGCTTAAAAAGACATCTCTAAAATTCTGTCCCGATAAGCTCATCTGCTTCCAATTAAAAGAGGCATTATTTCCATCCTCTTCATGAATATATAAAATTTCTTCATTTACAGCCACTTTAACTCCATAAGCCATCATAACCGCCCACAAAAAATGATCATCCCATCCATTATAAATCATAGGATTTTCTATCCATTCTGTAGGTATAGAACTCTTTTTGATGAGAAGTTGTCCCAGCGAAACAAGAGGATAGCCACAATCCAAATATTCTTCAAATGAATACTCCTCTTTCATTGGATTTGTTTCTGAATATATTTTTTCTCCATTTCTCCACAATCCACCACATATAACTGCATCATTATCTCTTAAACAATTCATTTGACTTTCTAAATAAGAATTCATTAAAGTATCATCTTGATCCAAAAACAGAATATATTTTCCTTCCGCATGCTTAATCCCTTCTATTCTTGAACCATGGATTCCGATATTCTTTAAATTCTCAATTATTTTTCTTTGTATATGTCCTTCAGATTGCAAATATGATATATCTAACGGTATGTCTGGATAATCATTCACTAATATTATTTCTGTACTATATCTATCAGATAAACTATTCCAGCTAAGTATCATTTCCATTAATCGTTTTATATGTTTTTGTCCTTTATAAATTGGAACAATTACACTAATATCTATACGCACTTCTTTCACCCTCTCTAGCTGATTACTGGCTTACCTTTATACATAGCCGTTTTAAGTAAGGTCATTGGATTTTTCATATATTCTTGATCAATCCATAGAATTTTATTTTCCGGTACTCCTAGGGCAACCAAATCTTTTCTTGCGCTCTTTGCCGCTGTTTCTGTCAAAATAGATATAATGATATAATCATACTCCTGATCTATGATTTTTTGAGGATCGTAGACATTCGATGATTCACTTAACTGTTTGAAATTGCGATCTGCCCAATACACCAAATTATTTCCATGTGCATTTCTAATGTAGTGCTCTAAGTGTATTCCTACAGTTCCTGCCCCATATAATATGATTTTATCGCGCTTTCTCACATTTCCAAAAGGAGCTAAATAATACTCTTTATCTGGATTATCAAAGACAAAAGCAACCTTTGCAACTAGCAGATACATAGTGAAAAATTGTATTTGCCTCTCCATATTATCTTCCGGCAGAGCTCCCTCAAATCTGCCAATCCAATCCGGATAACACTTCATCACAATAGGTGCAATATCTGAACGTATCAACCTTTTCGCGGAATCTTCCCTAACTCTATAATGGTAATAGCATTCATGGGTAATATAAAGAGAACGGGTTTCAGCAACGCATGGGAATGTACACATGACATCATCTACAATATTCTTACTCGGTTCTGTCATAAGCTGAAATTTCAAAATTTTTTCCTTTAAAAATAGTTTTGTAACTAAATAAGGTGAAATACCATGTCTAAAAAAATCACCTGTATAGAGCAATCTGGGGCCAATAACTTTTGAGAACTTTTCATCCTTATAACAATCTTCTTCAAAAAACGATACTCTTTTTTTCTCTACATCTTTCCAAGAGTCAATCACACCTGATTCAACCACATCTACCTTGTATGTTTGGATAAAGCATAATAACTTTTCATACATTTCTGGTTCGATCCAATCATCTCCGTCAATATATCCCACATATTTACCTGATGCAGCCAAAATTCCTGCCTTACGTGCATCATCACTTCCACCATTTCTTTTGTGTATTACTTTTACTCTTGAATCAGACATAGCATATTGATCACACATTGTAGGGCATAAGTCATCGGAACCATCATCTACTAAAATTATCTCTAAATTCTTATAGGTCTGTTGTAAAATACTCTGAACACATTGATTCAAATATTTCTCAACACGATATATCGCTACAATTACACTAATCAAATCAGTCATACATTATCCTTCCTGATTTTACACAAATCTGTTAAAATATGCTTTTGTAGCATCATCAAAGGTATACTGAATCCTCTTTTGTGGTAACCCTGCCAATAATTGCTGTACTTTATTTTCATTAACATTTTCTTGTGAAATCTCAAAAATAATTTGTGCCACCTGCTTCATGGATTCTGTTGTCCAACCATAACGTGCTATTTCTTGTGTTCCAAGTCGAATACCATAACCCTGAAATAACTTCTTGTGCTTCTTATTGAGTGTAATCCCAAATCGAATGCTATTCTCGAAAATTCGATCCATTAAGTCTTGACTAGTATATAAAAATACCTCATGAGTATAAGAATATCTATCTCCTACTTTTCCCACTTCAAATTCCAATTGATCTAGTTCATACGCCAGCGCATTTGAAAGTTCGACAATATGCTCCTCATATGCTTTACCAAAGGCTTCAAATTCAATTAATGCAAATAAAAGACTTACTTTCTGATGCATCTGCGTATGTCGTATATAAATAGGATTAATACTGGTTTCTAAGCAATTATGTAACTCTTTATGATTCGTCATAATCAGTCCACACGCAGGTCCTGGAAAAGTCTTATGGGTTCCACCAAACATAACCATATTGTCTATTTCGTTCATTGGATTTTTAACTACTCCAGCAGCAATCAATCCTAGCAACTGACTTGCATCATATAGTAATATTGTCTTTGATGTGTCCATTTTTTCTACTTCAAAAGGATGTATTATATCTGACGGTGCTAATAATACAAAATTTATTTTTTCTGTCTGTAACAAGTCGTTAAGTTTATCATAATCAACGTCCTGCTTAACAAAATCAAATGGTACTTCCCCCACATCTAATCCCAATCTCTCTGCAATCGGTTTTACAGAAGCATGTCCACCTGCATCAGCTCCTAAAATTAATAATCTGTCTCCTATTTTGGAAAGTGATGTCAAGACCATCATAAGACAGTTCATTCCAGTTAGAGTTCTTGCATCAGAATATTTTGCTCCAAAGAGTTTGTTACACTGATCAGAAATCATTTGGTAAAAAGGCAACAAATAGTTGCTGCCAATAAAATTATCCTCTTCCAAATAAGAGTAAGTATTTCCTACGATGTATCTTTCCTGAAATCCCATTGATAATGGCATATTTGCAAAAGAAGAAATCACATTTTCTGCAGCACATAACGGAAGTGTCTTATCATAATATGACACAAAACTTTCTGTTAGGTTAACTAATTCCTGAATCTTGTCATCATATCTTAACACATCCAAAATATTCTGATTGGCATCTATACGACAAACATATCTTTTTTGTGCATAAGTAAAGGTAATCCCTCTTCCTAAATCTTCCTTAGTAATTGGTTTAAAGTTTTTAAGTTCATTTTCGCTGGTTTCCAATTTTCCAGCTATTTGCTTAAGTAAAGCAGAATGTGCATCAAACCTATAAGCCTCATCGAATTCTCTTAGTTCCTCTAATGAATCAAACTCATAGATTATATCATTATCACAATGTTTAGCATACATATATAGTTCAGTCAAGTGCTCATCCTGGATATCTGCCCAGAACTTCTGTACTGTTTCAGGATAATTGTATTCTTCATCCAATATTTTCAAGAAATTCCCTGAAAACCTTTTATCAAAATAAGCATATCCTAGCGTTACCCACGTATCAGAAGCATTATAAAAAGTGTTTGTGATACGATCATATGCATCGGTTTTCACGCCACGTTCTTCTGTCATGTTTTCACGATACACTGTACAATAATATGCGTCGTAAGCATATTGTTGAAAAATATTATTTTTGAAGTACAAATCTGCAGAAGTAATAATAGTATTTCTAAGACATTCCCTTGCTGCATAAACACTGGCATGATTATTTCGAATTTTATAGGTGTCTGTTTCAATTAACTTCACACCAAATTTTTCTACTAAATAATCAAACTTTTCTTTCATATGACCAACTACAA
>Ga0302173_10001281_pt1 | contig 12677 bp, 7 predicted proteins | sample I_Fen_N3_1_FD_198785 | JGI IMG/M metagenome (GOLD analysis project Ga0302173, IMG submission 198785) | Peat permafrost microbial communities from Stordalen Mire near Abisko, Sweden - I_Fen_N3_1 | ecosystem: Environmental > Terrestrial > Soil > Wetlands > Permafrost | place: Sweden: Abisko... | reverse complement strand
CATTTTACCAACTCATTCCAGTAATATGACGTATCGTTTATTCCGGTATTGATAAAAAAGTGAAGCATTTTAAGCTCTAATTTATCATTTTCCTGAATTTGTTTTTTATAGAATGATACAATATTTTTGTATCCAATTCCTAATCTTGATGTATAAAATTCAAATTTAGGCTCTTCTTCAGCAGCAATACGAATTCCAATTTTAAATTTCCCTTTAATTTCTGCCTGAAGTAAATCTAATTCTTCATAATTATCAATAATCGGAATAGTATTTTTATGTCCGTTATTAATTAATCTTGCAATATTAGATATATATTCATCTCTTTTAAAACCATTACAGATAACATAAGTACTTTTATTGATTTTACCATTTTCAAGCAAATTTTCTACAATATTAACATCAAATGCTGAAGATGTTTCTATGTGGATATTATTCTTGAAAGCTTCATTCATAATATATTCAAAATGAGAGCTTTTTGTACAATAACAGTAGTAGTATTTTGCTTCGTACTTGTTTTTTTCCATTGATTTTCTGAACCAAGCTTTTGCTTTGTTTATGTTTTCAGAAATCTGTGGTAAATAAGTAAATTTTAATGGTGTACCATATTGTTCAACCAATTTCATCAAATCGATATTATGAAATTGCAGGTTGTCTTTATTTAATTTAAATTCCGTTTGAGGAAAGTAATATGTTTGATTAATTAGATCAGAATATTTTGTATTCATTGATATTTCAATATTTTAAGAATGTATTTTTAAATTTAGTAAACGGTGCTAAATCTATAAATCAAACTCTAATATTTGCAAATACAATTTGCAGCTTTTCATGTTCTGCTTTCGAGTATTGAAAAACATCAAAAAACAACGGACTTTTACTATTATAAAAACGGTCCAACATCCTTAGCAAGGAACTGTTGAGTCTGTTTCTATAAGAACTAAATTGTCTTTGTTTATTGTTTGTTTTCATTGTGGCAAATGTAAAAAATAATATATACCTAAAGCAATGCTTTTTATTAAAAAAAGTTTAAGATTTATAATCCTCAAACGCATCTAGAATCAATTTATTTTCAACCGATTGGTTAATTTTTATTTTTCCGATTCCTTCAATTAATGCAAATTGAATTAAACCGTATTCATTTTTTTTGTCATGAATTAGCAATTCCAAGACTGGTTCGATGTCATTTTCTTCGATTTGTACATCATCGTAAATGCTTTTAATTGCCACTTTTATTTCGTCATATTCATCTGCTGTGATTAAATTTTTGTGTAATGAAATATAGCTTTCCAAAATCATTCCAATGGCAATTGCTTCACCATGTAATAATGTTTTTTTGGATTCACTTTCTAAAAAGTAACTTTCTATAGCGTGTCCTAAGGTATGTCCAAAATTCAAAGCTTTACGAATGTTTTTTTCAGTTGGATCTTGTATGACAATTTCATTTTTAATTTCAACAGAACGGTAAATCAATTCGTCCAGTGCATTATAATCAATTGCTGCTAGATCCAAAAACTGTTTCCAATATGCTGCATCATAAATAAGACCGTGTTTTAGCATTTCAGCCAAACCAGAGCGCATTTCTGCTTGTGATAATGTTTCTAGATATTGGGTGTCAATTAATACCATTTGAGGTACGTTAATTACACCAATTTGGTTTTTAAGATTTCCTAAGTCAACCCCTGTTTTTCCGCCAACAGATGCATCGACCATGGATAAAAGAGTAGTAGGGATATTGATAAAATCTACGCCGCGTTTAAAAGTTGAGGCTACAAATCCACCTAAATCAGTAACAACACCGCCACCTAGATTAATAATTAGTGATTTTCTGTCAGCTCCAAGCTCTGTTAAGACATTCCAGATCTGAATACAGGTTTCGATATTTTTATTAGCTTCTCCAGCTTCAAATTCAATAATTTCAATATTTAAATCTGTTTCAAGTAAAGGTAAAAATTTAGGCAAACAATATTCATTCGTTTGATCATCAACAATAATAAACAAATTAGAGTATTTATTTTCTTTTAAATGTTTGTTTAAAGCTTCGTATGCATTTCGGTTAAAATGAACGAGATAATTATTGGCTTGAATAGATTGCATATTTCTGTAGTTAATTGAAAACGCAAAATAAGGCATTTTTAACTAAATAATATTCAAACTTTAGTTCTAATTTGTTTTATAATTAATGATTCTAGTTAAGCATTAAAAGTTTTTTTGAAATTTCAAAAACTAAAAAGCAATAATGAAGTAAAGTCTTACTTATAATTAAAGAATAAAAGTATTCTGTTTTTATTCTTTTGCTACTTACAATTTACAAACATATTCATACTAGGATTTGTATAATTTTTTGCTTTAGAAAGGTAAAAATACTTGCAAGAATTTTGTTTATCATTCTCCAGTAAATAGCAATAACCAATAAAAAACTCAGTTTTACCATCATATAAACCGGGATACTTTATGGCTTCTAATAAATAATGCAATGCTTTCTTATTTTCTCCACGTTTATAAAAATAAAAACCAATATTTTGAAGTGCATATACATTTTTAGGATCTATTTTTAACGCGCTTTTAAACGATTCTAGCGCTTTATCTAATTTTAGTTGCGATTCAAAATTCTGCCCCTCTATTAAGTAATTTGTTATAAGAATATTATTTTTTTTAGCCTGTAACGAACTGTCTTTAGGAATACTTCTCAAACCTTCATTAATGAAAATTAGTATTTTTTTATAATTATACCCAGCATTCTGCAGACTGGAAGCTGCTACATCCCAAGCTTGAGGCATATTCCTATATTTAGTAAATAGTTTATGCTCTTTTAATATTTCAGTTGTATCCTTATTTGCCGAAGCATAGTTTATGGATGATTTATAAAAATCAAAATTTCTTGGTCGTGTATAAAAAGCTTTTTTACTATAGATATAAGCACTATCTGCTTTTCCTCTTTGCGAAGCAATAATATGTTTATAAAAATCAATTCGGCCTAAATATGGATTAATTTTTCCTGCTTTATAGAAGCACTGAAAAGCTTTTTCATATTTTTTTTCACGTAAGTAGTAAATTGCGGCGTATTCATAAAATGACTCTGAACTTTGAAAAACATTTGGGTATAGCTGTATTCGCTTTACCACTTCATCTCCATTAAGAACTCCTTTTTCATTTGTATTAATATCATCAGCAGCGATTAAATATTCCAAATTTGAAGCTTTATAAATTATATAAGAAGAACAAGTAGTTAATATTGATACAACAAAGAAAACTAATATAAGCTTTTTAAATAAACTCTTGTTCCTTGTTTCTTGATGTTCTTGTATTTTACAATTATTTATAATACTTAATGCTAACATAAGACTGAAAAAAATTTGCATAGTAGGCCTATACATGGGGAAATTGAAAAAGGAATCAATTCCGTACACTATAAGTAGCATCAAAGTTAACAACGCGATCACTTCTGTTTTTTTATCGTCTGATTTTAATATATTTTTTAAATTAATAATTAAAAGAACGATAAAAAGACTAAAGTAAATTAAAGCATTTATAATTCCTGTTTCTGCCAAAATTTCAAGAAAATCATTATGAGCATGTAATGAAACACCAGATTCATTAGCTGTTTCTTTTTCATAAGGAATAGATTCAATTTGATAATTTCCTAATCCAACTCCTAAAAGTGGGTTCTTTTGACTTATTTTTAATACATTATTCCAAAATGCGAATCTTGCTTTTAAGGATTCATCTTGAGAATTAATTTGGTCCACTCTGTTTTCTAAGGAAACATATCTTGTATTATCTTTTGATTTTTCAAAAATTAAATTAGAGAATAGAACCGCAATTAATATTGGAATAAATAGGTGTAAAATTTTAGAAAGAGTTTGTTTGGTAAAAGAATATTCTCTTATCAGATAAATAGTATAAATACTAAAGGTAAAAAAAACGTTAACCAAAGCGGTTCTTGCTCCTGTTAAAAAAATGATAGAGGCGACAGAAAACAAGGCAATGACTAAAAACCATTTTTTATATTTTTTAAAGTGTGTAATACTCAGAAATAAAAAGGGAATTTTTATGGTTAGACTTGCCGCAAGTATGTTTATATTACCGGTATTTCCCTTCATTGCATTCAATAAATTAAGGATTGAGACATTTCTGGGGATAATTATGAAATGACAAAGCTGCTGCCATGATTGAATAAAAGCACTGATCGAAACTATAAATGCAATTTTATAAAGTAGATTAAGTTTGTTTTTGAGTAAAATACATAGATTTATAAACAAGCAAAATATAATTAGAATTTCGGTAAATTTTGTAAATACCAATGAAACATTTTTGGCTGTAAAAAAGGACAATCCACAAAAAAATATAAAACAAAAATATAGTCTGGTAATATACGTTTGTCTTAGTATTGCCAATATATCACCAGGAATTAAATTAGAATTAAAATAAAAGTAGATCGCAATAATTATATTTAATATTGATAAATATAGAAATTGCGGATTAATGATTTCGAGGCAATTGAAATAGGGAAGAAAATCAATTATCAAAAGTAAAATTACAAAAAGGAGCACTATAAAATCAGGAAAATAGTGCTCTTCTTTTGTTTTAATTATCTCGTTATTTTTCATGATTATAAAATTTCGAACAAAAATAAGTAAAATCTTACTTGTTGTTTTATTTTTTTACACAATCTTATTAACGATATTAAAAATTATGATAGTGTTTAGTGAATAATATTCAAAACAGTCTTTATATTTGCACAAAAAACTGACCTTAATGGAAAAAATATTCGACAATACCCAAGTTGCATTTTCGTTAAAAAGCGATACGGAACTAGACAGAGCTTATTTTCTTTTTAAAATGATCGATAGTCAACCTTTAGTGAGAATAGGTACTGCTGTTACCAATTTTGCTCTTAAAGCAAATTTACCTGTAGAAGGATTAATTCGTGCAACTGTTTTTGACCATTTTTGTGGTGGTGTAAACGAAGATGATTGCATTACTGTGGTAGATAAAATGTTTACTAAAGGGGTTTCATCTGTTTTAGATTATTCAGTTGAAGGAAAAGAAGAAGAGGAGCAGTTTGATGCAGCTTTAGAAATGACTTTAAAGACCATAGAATTTGCTAAAGAACGTTTAGCAATTCCTTTTGCAGTTTTTAAGCCAACTGGTCTTGGACGTTTTGAATTATATGAAAAGTTAGGCGAAAATCAAAAGCTATCTCCATCTGAACAAATTGAATGGGATAGAGTTGTGGCGCGTTTTGATTTGATTTGCAGTGAAGCACACAAAAAAGATGTTTCTTTATTAATAGATGGCGAAGAAAGTTGGATGCAAGATGCTGCCGATGACCTAGTTACTGATATGATGCGTAAGTACAATAAAGAAAAGGCAATTGTTTTTAATACTTTGCAAATGTACCGTTGGGATCGTTTGGATTATTTAAAAAAGTTGCATGAAGTTGCTAAAAACGAAGGTTTCTTTATTGGAATGAAATTAGTTCGTGGCGCATACATGGAAAAAGAAAACAAAAGAGCGGAAGAAAAGAATTACGTTTCGCCAATTTGTGTTTCTAAAGAAGCTACAGATATTAATTATGATGCTGCTGTACATTATATGTTAGAGCATTTAGATATGATGTCAATTTTTGCAGGAACTCACAACGAATTGAGTTCTTATAAATTGATGGAGATGATGCAAGAAAGAGGAATTGAAAAAAATGATCACAAAATCTGGTTTGGTCAGTTGTATGGTATGAGCGATAATATTAGTTATAACTTGGCAGAAAACGGATATAATGTGGCTAAATATTTGCCATTTGGTCCGGTAAAAGATGTTATGCCGTACTTAATTCGTCGTGCCGAAGAGAATACTTCTGTAGCCGGTCAGACAAGTCGTGAATTATCTATGATCAAAGCTGAGCGTAACAGAAGAAAAGGGAAATAAATTAAGTTAAATTCTAATAAAAAAAATCCAAATTTCAATTGTTCTGATTGGAATTTGGATTTTTTTTATTAAAATTTTTTAAGTTTTTTTTAAAAAGAAACCTGGCATTGCAAAACTACCATTCCTAATCGATCACTTTGTTTATATTGTCCAGTAAGTGTTTTATCATAAATAGCTCTATTTTGGTAATTTAAACTGAACTTGGGCCCTAAAGTACCAGTAGTATAATAATTAACACCTAACTCGTACATTGTCATTGGAGTATTTAGAGCTTCTAAATCGGCAATTTGTGTTGCTGCGTAGGGCTGAAAACGTCCTTCTCTATCGATGTTCTCAGATTTAGCAAAAAGATAACCAAATTGAGCGTAATAAATATTTCCGGTTCCTACACCAAGAAATCCTGCACCTGAACCATTAATAAGTGTATTATCTCCAATAGCCGGATTAGGCGTATTTACAGACTGGATATAGTTTTTTCCATAGTTGTTATTATTGAAAGCCGCATAAGCCGTTATTGCATCACCTTTTTTGCTAATTGGGCTATCATAAAACACATCAAAACCTAAAACCTTCATATCATCATACACAATAGTAGCATCAGGCGCTAAATGCCACATGGCGTTTGCTTGAGTCATGTAACCTAAAGCCACATTAAAAACCTTTTTAGTTCCTAAATAGGTTCCTTTATGGTAAGCATCTTCAATTGATTCTTTATCTAAGAAAGAATACGTTAAAATTCCTGAATATTGTGCTCTTGGCGTTTCGGTACTTATTGATGAATCCATACTTAAATTATTCGCTGTATTGCGATACGGATTTGTGATAGCTGCACGATAATTAAATTTCCCTAAATAACCTTTCGCATAGATACTTAAATTCCTGTTTCCGAAAGTCGATGACGTATTACTAAATTGTTGATACATTGGCGTATCTAAAGTAAGTTGTGAAGACGAACTATTTGCAGAATAACGAGTTGTTCCTGCTCCCCAAGCCGTTAATCCACCTCCAATATGCAATTTATTACTAAAATGATATTCCCCTAAGGCATCCATAACAGAAAGAGGCGCGTTCGAAGGGCCGTTATTTTGAGTAAAGTTAATATTATTTTGGCCCAATTGAAGATGAAAAAAGATATTATCGGTTATCATTCCCATGGCCTGCAAACGCAATCGTCTGATCACAATATCGTAAGTCTCATCTACCTGATTTGTCCCAACTTTACTACCGGGATTTAATTCAGAATATCTACCCCAAACCTGAAGATTCATTCCAAATTTGATGTATTTTGATCCATCAGGACTTATATTTACGATATTAAAAGGTTTCTCTTGTGCTAGAACGGAAATTGTATTAAGTACAATAAAAATTAAAATTAAAACGATTCTTAAGTGTGGCATTTTTTTGATTTAAAACGAGTGAGTGATATTTTATTTAAGAATTACTAAACTGAAGATTACTTAAGTTTTTATAGATACCATTTTCAAGATTAATTAATTCTTGATGCGTTCCTTCTTCAGTAATTTTTCCGTTATCCAAAACTAAAATTTTATCCGCATTTCTAATAGTCGAAAGTCTATGAGCAATAATGATACTTGTTCTTCCTTCCATTAAAACTTCTAATGCTTCCTGAACCAATTTTTCGCTTTCACTATCTAAAGACGATGTAGCTTCATCCAGAATTAAAATACTTGGATTTTTTAGCAATGCTCTGGCAATCGCGATACGCTGACGTTGTCCTCCAGATAATTTTACACCACGCTCTCCAACAAGAGTTTCGAACTTTTCAGGAAAACCTTCTACAAAGTTTAATGCATTTGCTTGTTTTGCAGCCAACATTATTTCATCGTCTGTTGCATCAGGCTTTCCGTAAGCAATATTTTCTCTAATAGTTCCTCCAAATAAAATTACATCCTGCGGAACGATACTCATGTTTCCACGAAGATTCTCTAAATCATAATCATAAATGTTTTTTCCGTCAACAGTAATTTCTCCCGAAGTAATATCATAAAAACGTAAAAGTAAAGATGAAATAGTTGATTTTCCTGCTCCACTTGGACCAACAATTGCAATTTTCTGTCCAAATTCTGCCGAAAAATTTACATCTTTTAAAACCTGAACTTCTTTATGAGAAGGATAGCTAAAAGCTACATTTTTAAAAGTTACATTTCCTTTGATTTTTTCTAATGGAGTTGTTTTCGGATTTGCATTGATATCTTCCGGAGTTTCTTCAAGAAGTTCAAAAACACGCTCTGTTGCACCAACCGCTTTTTGAATTTGAGCATACATTTCGGCAATTCCACCAAAAGAAGCTCCAATAAATGTAGTATAAAGCACAAAAGAAATCAAATCTCCAACACCTTCAACTTCACCTTTTATAGTCAATGTAATTCCGTACCAAACCACAGCAACAACACATCCAAAAAGACACAAAATAATAAATGAAGCAAAATAACCACGGTATTGACCGCCTTTAATGGCGATTTTTACAATTTCTTTTATTTTATTTTTATAACGTTGAATTTCGTACCATTCATTTGCAAAAGCTTTAACATTACTAATTCCTTGCAATGTTTCCTCGACAATTACCTGACTTTCGGCAACTTTATCCTGAGTTTTCTTTCCGTATTTACGAATAAATCTTCCAAATATTACGGCAGCGACAGCAACAACCGGTACAATTGCCAACATCATTAAAGTTAATTTTGGACTAATGCTTCCTAAAATAACAAAACCTCCAATAATTAAAATTAACTGACGTAAAAACTCTGCTATTGTGGTAGTAAAAGTATCTTGTAGCTGCGAGATATCAGCACTAATACGGCTATTTAGCTCTCCAACACGCTTTTGTGAGTAAAATGACATTGGTAGTTTAACCAAATTTTCATACAATGCAAAACGGATATTTGATAAAGAGTTCTCAGTAAAATTTACAAAAAGTGAGATTCTGAAAAAAGAGAAAATCGCTTGTAATGTTAGTATTCCCATAAGCGCAATTGCAATTTGGTTGGCCTTATCGAGATCTTTATTAGTAACACAATCGACCAGCATTCCCATTAATTTAGGAAAGGCGAGGGCAGTAGCACTGGTTAATAAAAGAAAAATAAGCCCCAGGAAAAATTTCCATTTGTGATTTTTACCATATTTAAAAATCTGTAGTGCTTTTTGAAGTGAGTTAGAGTCTAATTTAGCTTTAGGTAAATCATTTTCTTGAAATCTTGCCATTTGAGTATACAATTAAGGTATGCAAATGTATAACTATAGCCACTGAATACAAAAGAATATTACTAATTACCCATTCAGATTTCGTTTTTTAACTAAACGATAAGAAAATGACAAAATTTATTATACTTTTAATAACCTGAAAAATAGATTAGTAAAAAATAACTTGTAAAAGCATTTGATTTATTTTTTAAAAAAGCTTGCAAATACCAAATCTAGCTGTATATTTGCACTCGCAATCACAAACGATAGCAGCCTAGTAAAATAGGGCGATTAGCTCAGCTGGTTCAGAGCACCTCGTTTACACCGAGGGGGTCGGGGGTTCGAACCCCTCATCGCCCACCAAAAAACTCCTTAATTTCTTAAGGAGTTTTTTTTTGCGGTCATACTTCACATAATTCCGTATTGTTTCAAAATATTTTCAATTTATTAAAAAACACCAATTCTAGCATTCTGTTTTTGTGTACTATTGTAAAAACTTTTACCTGATTACTTAACAGGTGTACATTTAAAAAGTTAGATACACATTATAAAGCATTATAAATAAGTAAGCTGATAGTAATTTTTGCAAGACAAGAATCTTAATAATATTTAGGAAATTTTATGATAATAGATATTTGGAAGCAACCTGCAAAAGGTTTAACAGAAGAAACAATAGGAAGAACAGAAGAGCAAATTCTTCAAAAAGAAATCGAAATCGGATTTAAATTTCCGGCACTTTATAAAGAACATATGAAACTACAAAATGGTGGTCTTTTATGGAAAAGTGCTTTGAATTATAACGGAGAAGTAAATGAACTTTTGTGTAATGATGCTCGTTTTGATCCAATAATTAATCGCAATGGTTATAAGACCTTAAAAGATGTTTTAGTAGAATATATAGACAAAGAGAAATTAGAAAATTCTTCAGATACAAATTTTCTTTATTTAGACAGACTTCCAATTCTTTCCACAATGAACGGTCATACAATATTGTGCTTTGACTATGGTTACAATGTAGAAAACGAATATGAAACACCCGAAATTGTATATTTTGAATTAGAGTGTGCCGAAAAGGGCTACGAAGAGAGAGTAAGATTAAAATCTTACGATGAATTAATTAATAATTTAGTTTATTATGGCTATGAATCGACTTCATTCTATATTGGTTTAAAATCAAATGAATCAATTGATAAAATTGCTGAATTGATTTACAAATCGCTTGAGCTACAACTTAAGCCAAAGACAGATGATTATTACGGTTGGTACAACTTCGAAAAATGGTATTGGGGAGAATTACAGCTAAATACAAGCTTGTTGGCAGATATTAAATTAACGCCCAATCAATTTTTGAGTGACACATTCCTTTTTCAAAATAATAAAGAATTTAATTATGTTATTGAAATTGACCTAAGACTTGGAGTAGATTCTTTTCAAGACAACTCCAATAATTTAAAGTCAGTCCTAATGGAAAAAATTCAACCATTTTTATCGAATATAGATTGGATCTTTTTAGAAATACCATTTCATAAGGAAAACAAGATTGAATTAGAAAAAATAATGCAAACGTTCAAAAAATAGTTTATAATAAGAACTTCAGTTTTTTCAATCGAGCTAAGTTTTGCAAATAATTAACGTACTTTTGGTTTAACTAAAACGCTATTTATAAAAGTAAAACATGAAAAAAAATATTGTAAGTATGTTTGTTCTAAGTCAATGTTTTAATGTACATGGACAATCGATTGATAAAATTATTACAAACAAAGAAGTAACTCGCATAGAAAAAGTACTTTCGGCCGATGACATGCAGGGCAGGAGAACTTTCACCCCTGGTATTGACAAAGCATCAGCCTTTATAGAATCAGAGTTTAAAAAAATTGGTTTACAAACTTTCAATGAAGCAACGAATTACAGACAAGAATTTTCGATGACTGCCTCTAAAGCAGTTTCCTCAAAAATTACAATTGATGGCAAAGAAATAAATAATAATCAAGTTGTAACATTCTCATATCTTCCTCAAGTTTCTTTCACCGAAAAAAGCGATATTTCTATTGTAAAAATTAATAAAGGAGATAATGTTGGTAAGAAATTTAATGAATACTATAAAAGTGAGAGAAATCTTTTGGTACTAGTTGATCCTTCATTTAATAATGTATTACCAAATATTCAGCATATTGATCGACTAACTGCTAATCCTGGAAACAATACAATTACGTTTGTTTTTGGCACGATAGAAGCGACTACTTTTTCTGTTGAATTAACGAATGTAATCTCTAAAAAAACATTAAATAATGTTGTTGGAATATTACCCGGAAAAACGAAGCCAAATGAGTTTGTAATTTTTTCAGGACATTATGATCATTTAGGAGTAGGTTCACCAGAAGAAGGCGCTAAGCATACTGTTACAGATTCTATTTATAATGGTGCTAATGATGATGCTGCCGGAACAACAGCAGTAATTATGCTTGCGAAATATTTTAAAAAGCAAAACAACAACGAGCGTACTATTATTTTTACCACATTTACAGCTGAAGAAATAGGTGGTTATGGGGCCAAATATTTTTCTCAACAGCTTGCGCCAGAAAAAGTAATTGCTATGTTCAATATTGAAATGATAGGAACAGAATCTAAATGGGGTAAAAACTCTGCTTACATTACAGGCTACGAAAAGTCCAATATGGGCCAGATTTTACAAACCAATTTAACGGGAACAAATTTTAAGTTCTATTCTGATCCTTATCCGGAACAACAATTATTTTACCGTTCAGACAACGCTACGCTAGCCAAGCTTGGAGTTCCTGCTCATACCATTTCTACTTCAAAAATGGATAATGAGGCAACGTATCACACAGTCGATGATGAATTTGAAACATTAGATATTGATAACATGACTCAAATAATAAAATCAATTGCAGTAAGTTCTTCTTCGATTATTAGCGGAAAAGACACACCTACAAGAGTAAATACTACTGAATTGAAATAATATAAATGAATTATTAATAATCAAAAAAGCACTGAAAACCAATCGTTTTCAGTGCTTTTTTATTATATGTTTTATTCCGATAGAGGCGAACTATTTTTGTTTTATTTAGTACATTGCATAGAGAATATTATCAGTTTAGTATGAATTGTATAGGGAGTAAATACCAATATTGAGTTCTAAAAAAATACCATTAAAATGAAAGTAAAATTAGACAAGCCTTACATACTAAGCTTTTACTACACATTTTTGATTGTTGTGATGATTTCCTGCAATAATCAAGGCAAAAATAATTCTCAAGCAATTGAAAGTAAAATTGGCACAATAAGGTTAAAATATACCTCTGGAGTTCAGTCAATTTTAGAAGACAGCAAAGGAAATATCTGGTTTGGAAGTTATAACGAAGGAGTCTGCCTGTTTCGCGATGCAAAATTTCACTATTTCACCACAGAAAATGGATTAAGTCATAATCAGATCAGGAACATTTATGAAGATAAAAATGGAATAATCTGGTTTGAATGTGGTAAAGGATTGAGTACTTACAATGGAAAACAAATAACTCCATATAGAGAAAGTA
>Ga0302173_10001278_pt1 | contig 12696 bp, 13 predicted proteins | sample I_Fen_N3_1_FD_198785 | JGI IMG/M metagenome (GOLD analysis project Ga0302173, IMG submission 198785) | Peat permafrost microbial communities from Stordalen Mire near Abisko, Sweden - I_Fen_N3_1 | ecosystem: Environmental > Terrestrial > Soil > Wetlands > Permafrost | place: Sweden: Abisko... | reverse complement strand
AGCTAAGAAGAGCTGGACAGACGCATTTCCTGGCAAATTTCCGATAGCAAGTTCTCCGGTTTCAAATGCTCTTATTGATGCATCAATTCCTGAAAACAAGCCTGGCTTTTTAATAAAAGGGTGGATCGTTAACGCAACAAATCTTGTATCATCAATTCCAGGTCAGTTAAATACTCTTAAAGCTATCCAGAACCTTGATCTGTTAGTGTCAGTAGATATCATGCCTATGGAGATCACAGGATGGGCCGATGTCGTCTTACCTGAGTGTACCTATCTTGAAAGATACGATATGCTCAGAATAAGTCCCCACCGTAAACCTGCTATAGCGTTGAGAATGCCAGCCGCGGAGCCAATGAACAATACCAGATCAGGATACAATATTGCACGGGGACTCGCTCTGAGACTTGGACTGGAAAGTTATTTTCCTTTTGAAAAACAGGAAGATCTACTCGACTGGCAACTCAAACAGGTGGGTTCTTCTCTGGAAGAAATGCAGCGGATCGGGGTAAAGACTAAGGCAAGAGATGCGGATGATCTTTATTATGCGGAAAATGAAAATGTATCATTTCCTACAGATTCAGGCAAGATTGAATTATACTCCAAAGCTTTTGAAGATGCCGGATTTGATCCTCTTCCTAAGTACATAGCACATGAAGAACCCCCTGCAGGCTTTTACCGTTTAATCTATGGCCGCGCTCCAATGCATACTTTCGGAAGAACTTCAAATAACCCTAATCTGACTGACCTGATGCATGAAAATTCCGTATGGATTAATCCTAAGGTTTCAAAGGAATGGGGGTTGGCACAAGGCCAGTATATTTGGCTTAAAAACCAGGATGGCGTTATCTCAGACTTCCCCATAAAAGTAAGGGTAACCGAACGTATACGATGGGACTCGGTCTATATGGTGCACGGATTCGGACATAAACAAAAACAGATGAAAAGGTGCTTTGGCAAGGGAGCCAGCGATACTCAGTTGATCACAAAAGTACTTGTTGATCCCCTGATGGGAGGAACAGGTATGAGATCGAATTTTGTAACATTTGTCACTGAAAAGTCAGAAAAGGAGGTTGCATCATGAGATATGCAATGGCAGTAGATACAAAAAAATGTGTCGGTTGCAGCGACTGTGTTGTAGCCTGTCAGACAGAAAATAATGTTCCTCATGGCTTTTGCCGGGAATGGGTTGTTGAAACTATGAATGGGACTTATCCTCAGCTCGAAATAGAAATCAGGTCAGAAAGATGCAATCATTGCATTAACTCACCATGCGTTCGTTGTTGTCCTACCGGAGCCAGTCATTTTGCTGAAGGTGGGATTGTCCTTGTTGAACATAATAAATGTATTGGTTGCGGTGCATGTATGGCTTCATGTCCATACGATGCCAGATATCCCCATCCCGATGGTTATGTTGATAAGTGCACTTTTTGTATTCATAGAATAAAGATCGGTCTTGCCCCTGCCTGTGCTGCCGTTTGTCCAACAAAATGCATCTATTTTGGCGATCTGGATGATCCGAATAGTGATGTCTCAGTTGTTTTGAAAAAGCGTAAATCAAAAACACTAATTCCTGAAGCAGGCACAAAACCACAACTGTATTTTTTGATTTAATCAAATAATGATCATTTAAATGGAAGAAGAATTATTAGTAAGCGGCAGGTTGAATCATCTCATTGATCCACAACTTAATATCTGGCATTGGCAGATTCCGCTTTATCTTTTTCTCGGAGGGATGGCAGCCGGAATTCTTTGTATTGCTGCTCTCTATTTTATCCGGGGTAGGGAAAATGACTACAGAACTGCAGTCCGCATCACTCCATTTCTGGCTCCTTTTCTGCTGGTTATAGGATTAATAACTCTCTTTATTGACCTCAGACATAAACTGTTTTTCTGGCAGCTTTATACAAACATACGTTTGCAATCACCTATGTCCTGGGGTGCCTGGACCCTGATGGTTATAACACCAGTTTCCTTTATCTGGTGTGCCCTTCATATTAAGGACATTTTCCCAAATTGGGATTGGAAATTCAAATGGATATATGACATTGAGTTTTTCTTTAACAAGTATAAGAAAGTCCTTGCATGGATTATGCTCATTTATGGGATAATTCTTGGAATATATACAGGAATTTTATTATCAGCTTTTAATGCACGTCCTCTATGGAATACATCAATACTGGGACCATTATTTCTTTCATCAGGACTTTCCGCGGGTGCAGCAGCAACATTGATTTTATCAAAGAATAAATCAGAACGCAGACAATTTGCCAGAATAGACCTGGTACTAATAGGGATTGAACTGTTTTTTGTCATACATATGTTCATGGGATTTCTGGCCAGCACACAAGTTCAGATTGAAGCTGCAAAACTGTTTCTAGGAGGACCATATACTATGTCATTCTGGATATTTGTTGTAATACTGGGTATGCTAATTCCTGCTCTACTAGAATTTATGGAGTTGGGTAAGTTCCATATTCCGGCAATTGTCCCAGCAGTACTGGTGATTTTTGGTAGTTTGATGTTACGTTTTATAATTGTTTATGCCGGACAGGTAAGTCGGTGGCTATACTAGGTACTGGTTGCTGGTTGCTGGTTGCTGGTTGCTGAGTGCTGGGCAGGATAAACCAACAAGCAACATAAATTAATTGAAAATGAATTTGATAAGAAATCAAAAAAGATAAATAAATGGAATCAAAAAAGACAAAGTATCTTAATCCTTATGTTGGTGGGGTATTGTTAGGAATCGTTCTGCTGGCCGCAAATTTTATTTCCGGTCGTGGACTAGGTGCAAGTGGAGCTATGAAAAGTGTTGTTATTACCTCAATTACAACAATTGCACCTGTCTCATCAGGAAATCTGGGATTTGTTAAAGAATTCCGGGCGGATCATCCCGGAAATCCTATGAAGACCTGGCTGGTTTTTGAAATGACAGGTGTTTTGGTCGGGGGATTTCTTTCAGGTGCATTTGCAGGACGTTTGAAATTCAAAGTAGAACATTCGCCGAAAATAACCTCAAAGAAGCGACTTTTTCTTGCTTTGACAGGAGGCGTGCTTTTTGGATTTGGAGCGGAACTCGGGAGAGGATGTACAAGCGGATCCGCCCTGAGTGGAATGGCAGTCTTGTCACTGGGAGGATTCATTACAATGATGGCCATCTTTGGAACTGCTTATGCCCTGGCCTATTTTTTCAGGAAGAACTGGATCTAAAAGGCAGAGAGCGCAGGGCGTAGGGCACAGGGCAAAAATGACCGCAGGACCACAAGACAATTAGACATTTAGACATTCAGACAAACAAACAAAAAATCATGGGACCATTATCAGTAAATGAATTAATATCAGCGAACACGAACCTCTTCCTGGCATTTATAATTGGAATAGGCTTTGGCTTTGTACTTGAACAGAGTGGATTTTCATCAAGCAGAAAACTCGCAGGAGTTTTTTACGGTTATGATACTGTAGTACTGAAAGTGTTTTTTACTGCAGCTATTACAGCAATGTTAGGATTGCTTTTCTTCAGTCTTTTCGGGTGGATAGACCTTAACCTTATTTATATTAATCCTACCTATCTTACATCGGCCATTGTCGGCGGCATAATTATGGGTGCCGGATTTATTATTGGTGGGTACTGCCCGGGAACAAGCTTCTGTGGCGCTTCGATTGGTAAAATAGATGCCTTTGTCTTTATCGGTGGATTATTTATAGGAATCCTGATTTTCACACTGGGTTATAAAATATGGGATGGTATGTATCTTGCCAAATTTCTGGGTTTCCCAAAAATCAGTCAGACAATTGGACTTTCTGACGGAGTATTTGGTTTTCTGCTTATACTGGTTGCACTTGCAATGTTCCGGGTAGCTGAATGGGCGGAAAAGAGATTCCCCAGAGAAGAGTACTAAAAAAAAGATAAAAGACAAAAGTAAAAAGATAAAAGTAGAGAATGTTGCTGGTTACTGGTTATTGGTTGAGATCAGAGATTAACAAGCAACAAGCAACAAGCAACAAGCAACAAGACAACACTTAAATCAAAATATTATGAAACCACTCAGACTTTTAGCACTGTTCATAATTCCGATGGGACTTATCATTGCAGCTGTCCCTCAGAATAAAACCAAACCATACAAACTGACCGCAGATCAGTTACTTGGGGAGGCTAACACACGCACTCAGTATATTGCTCCTGAGACGGTAGCAGACATGATAGTTAAAAAAGATCCTTCATTCAGGCTGATCGACGTAAGAAGTCAGGATGATTTTGAAAAATTCAGTCTTCCAGGAGCCATAAATATTCCTGTTTCTGACCTGCTTTCGGACAAATATACAGATGTTCTTAATCAGGATGTTAAAATGAACATATTCTATTCAAACGGTACCATTACAGCTAATGAGGCTTGGATGGTAACAAGGCAACTTGGATATAAAAACAATTTTGTGCTTGAAGGTGGATTGAACTATTGGTTTGATGCTATACTAAATCCTCAGAAACCAGCATCCACGAGTCCGGATGAAGAGTTTGCAAAATATGATTTTCGTCTTAGTGCGGGAAAGGCACTGGGCGGAGGTATGACAGTTCAGGCAACTCAAAGCCAAAGTTCTGAATCTGCCAAACCTGCTTTACAAGCTGCTCCTAAAAAGAAGAAAGCATCTGGAGGTTGCTAATAATCGACCGCTACTAATGGCAAACAGAATTTCTGGAGTCATCCTTGCAGGAGGTTCCAGTAAACGATTCGGTGGAACAACTAAGGCAAATGTTGTTATCAATGGAGAAACTATTATTTCCAGAATAATTTCTACCATCAGCGACTTATTTGTTGAGATTATAATTGTTACAAATAAGCCAGAAGAATTCCAGGAATTTATTCAATATAAAATAGTCAAAGATCAGTATTTGAAGGCAGGTCCTCTGGGTGGTATACATGCTGCTTTAAAGGCATCATCTGAAGATGCAATTTTCGTCTTTGCCGGTGATATGCCCTTTCTTGACAAAGAAATTATTTCTGATCAGATTAATGAATTCAGCAAGAGACAACATGATGTTCTAATTCCAGAGGTTAACCAATTTATTGAACCTTTGCATGCCATCTATAGAAAATCAGTTTTGAATCATCTTGAAAGGTTCCTGCTGGAAGGAAAAAGCAGAGCAGTCAGGGATTTTCTTAGCGAGGTCAATGTTGGTTATTTACAGATGACTAAAAATGAGAAAACCGAAATTGCCTTTGTAAATATTAATTCACCCTCAGATTTACCAAAAATCAATTTAAAAAGTTCTCTCGTTTTAAACCGGATGAATCGCATGTAAATGAAGGAAACCTATGACGACGAATAAAAGCCACTGGTATGATGGTTGGTTTTACGATAAATTAATTGCGCCGAACCAGGATCAACTATTTGGACAGATAAAGAATCTGGTTGATGCGGACTCACTAATAATTGATGTAGGTTGTGGAACAGGCCGTTTAGCATTTAGTCTCGCGGATAAATGCAAATCTGTTTTAGGGATTGATTTATCAAAAAGAAACATTGACAGGGCGAATCTCACATTAAATCAGAATCCTGATAGTAAGATTTCTTTTGAGAACAGCGACATAGGAGAAATAATCCATAAAAGCCAAATACATTATGATTATGCTGTGCTAACATATGTTATTCACGAAGTCAACGAAGAAGAAAGAATAAATCTCCTGAACGATGTATCACGGGTTGCCGATAAGATTATCATAGGGGATTATCTTGTTCCAAAACCAAAAGGGTTTTCAAGCTACTTGAGTGAAATTATAGAGTTTATAGCAGGTGCACAGCATTATAAAAACTATAAAAGTTTTGTAGCTAACGGAGGCATTAAATATTTGGCAAACAAAGCAGAACTTAAGATTATCAATGAAATATCAAATCATCCAATGACAAATCATATTGTTATATTGGCAAAACCAGATACCAAAACTTTTTTCCGATAACAACCTTAAAAACAACTCATATGAATGCTACAATTTTATTATTGGGTTTTTTGTTTGGTGCAATTCTGCAATATGCAAATCTGAACCGATACAATGTAATAAGTGGGATGGCAACACTCGAAAACTTTGCAGTTGCTAAAGCTATTACAGTTGCTATTGGAGTTGGAGCAATAATAATTTCGATTGAAATTGGACTTGGCTTTGCAACCTACCATATAAAGCCATTTTTGTTAGGTGGAATTTCAATAGGCGGGATAATTTTTGGTGTTGGAATGGCAATTTTAGGGTACTGCCCCGGAACACTGCCAATTTCGCTTGGTGAAGGTTCAATAGACGCACTCCTGGGTATAATAGGTGGACTGGTTGGTGGTTTTGTATACACCATATTATTACCATCTGTTCAAGGTATCTTAGGTCCAGACCTTGGGAGTATTTCTTTATATACACTCGTTGGGCAACATCAATTTGTTTTCTATATTCTCGATATTTTAATCGGAATAGCATTTATCTGGATAGGTTTTATCCTGAATAAAAAGGAAAAATCAACGAATTATAAATGGTTATATGCAGGTATAGGTTTAGCCATGTTAAATGCAGTTGTATTTCTTACTGTTGGCACAAATCGTATTATTGGAGCATCTACTGCATATCCATTTGTCGCTGATTTAATTACAGGAACAACACAAAATAGCTACTTTCCAAAAATCCAGGGACCCGGACAATGGGAGTTATTGTTTTTAACCGGTGCATTTGTCTCAGGTATAGTAATTTCATTGTTCAGGAAAGAATTCAAAATAACTTTAATTCACAGTGACTGGGAAAAATATAAAGGTAATTCAGTGGCAAAACGGATCATATGGTCATTTATAGGAGGATTTATCCTGATCATTGGTGCCAGGATGGCCGGCGGTTGCACCAGTGGACATATTCTTTCAGGTGGAATGCAGCTTTCATTAAGCAGTTTAGTTTTTGCTGCTTTCGTATTTGCAGGATTGCTAATTACCGGAAAATATTTTTACAAGAATAAGAATTAAAGCTTTAAACTGAATTTAAATAATCATTTACCCAGCACGTCAAGAGTTCACTCTTACCTTCACCCAGTCGTTAATAATTAAACTGCAGAGAGCAAAATACAACAAGCTACTACCTGTTACAATAAGAGGTAAAGTAGTGAAACCTGGTAACCCGATTGATAAAATGATACAAGCAAATACTATATCAGCTATTATTGCTATTAATAAATTTTTACCTATTGGTTGTTTGTAAAACCTGGTGGGTGTACGGACAACAAATATATTGAAAATACTGGCGAAAAACAGGGAAGCAAATCCAAATGAATGCAACTGGTTAATATCAGAAAGCTCAAAATATTTCTTTCCGATAATCAGCCATAATAATGCCTCCGCGATTAAAAGCATTCCTAATATAAAACCATGTTTTACTAATGGCTTTATTTTCCAGCTTTCAGGATTTTTTGACCAGCTAACAATGTCGGTAGATAATGTCAATGTAACAAAATCAATAATGAACAGCAACAGAACCATATCAAAAGCGCTAACCACGAACTGCGCGGTAATAATATAAGCGACACAGACATAAACTACTGTAAACAATGTTTTTGAAATTTTACTTACTACCCAATTGGTAATACGATGGTGTATAGTACGACCAACGGTTATCAGGTTGATAATGCTTTCCAATCCTTCATGCAGTAAAATCACACTTGCAGCCTGTTTGGCAGCATCTGTTGCTGATTTAACTGCAATACCTACTTCGGCCTGTTTTAGTGCCGGGGCATCATTAACACCATCACCTGTCATGCCTGTAATCTCATGATGTTGCTGTAATGTTTTTACGATGGTAAATTTATCTTCTGGCAACACTTCTGCAAATCCATTATGAGCAATTATAATGGCATAACCATCGCTTCCTGTTGCTTGTCTCAACAAACTGGCCGCAACAATATCATCGCCCACTCCGACCTGAGTAGCTATCTCTTTAGCTATAGGCAGTGCGTCTCCAGTAAGCATTTTTACTGTTACTCCCAATTCTTTAATCTCTTTGATCATCTTTGCAGAATCAGATAGTGGAGTGTCAACCAATGCCACAATGCCAACCATTGATGTTATATTATCTCTTTGAATAGCGACAGCTATTGTTTTGAATCCCTTTGCTGCCCAGCCATCAACTTCTTTATCAAGTTTTGATTGTTGAAGGTTGCATAAACTTTTAATAGTATTATAAGCACCCTTCATTACCTTAAACTGTTTGCCATCTTTTTGTACAGTAGCCTCTGTTCTCTTAATAGCAGCTGAAAACGGAGTGAAAGAGGTCTGTTGGTAACCTGCTGTATCTGTTTTATTATCCGTTGCTTTTAGCAGAAAGGCCATATCAATAGGATCATTGTTAGCAGCTACGGAAGCCAGTACTCCGTATCGTAAAATATCGTCAAGGGTATAATTTTCATCAGGTATTATATCCTGTACAGACAATTTATTTTGTGTAATGGTTCCTGTTTTGTCAATGCATAGTGTAGTGAGTGTTGCTGCATCTTCAGTGGCGCTTAAACGACTTACCAGAATGCCTTTGGCAGCTAACTGCTGTGAACCCTTTGCCATACTTACCGTAAACATGGCAGGCATTGCAACAGGAACAGCTGTTACCAATAAAATCAGCACTAAAGGAAGCATGGATATAATTGTCTCACCCCTCAATAATGAAATTACTATAGTTAGTCCAACAAATACCAGCACAATTGAAAATAATATCTTCACTACATTTGCTACAACTTCTTCCATATGCAAACGTGGTTTTGCCATCTGAACCAACTGGATTGTTTTACCGAAGAAAGTATTAACCCCTGTTGCGGTTACCACCGCATTGCACTCACCATTTTTAATTACAGATCCTGAGAACAACATTTCACCTTCATTTTTACTTATGAGCATTGACTCCCCTGTAAGTGCTGATTGATCTGCCCCTGCTTCGCCATCGATTATTTTAGCATCTGCAGTCATAAAATCACCGGTCCTAACACGTATGATATCACCTGGAACCAATTGACTGGCAAGTACCTTCTGCCATTTAGTGTTTCGTAGGACGCGCACAAGTACCTGTAAACTTTGCTTTAATGCCTGTACTGTTTTGGCGGCTTTACTTTCCTGAATAAAACCAATTATAGCATTGAACAACATCAACCCTCCAATTAAGTATACATCAATATACTTTTGAAGCAAAAATGATAATAAAATGGTAATCTCCAGCATAATGGCTGTAAGACCCCAAAAGTGCTTAAGAAACAGAAGAACCAATAATTGTTTTTTCTCTACCACTTCATTAAGGCCATAAGTGGTTTGTCGTTGTTTTACATCTTCATCAGAAAGACCATTTGAGGCAAGGACTTTTAATTCAGATAATACATCCGCTATCGTTTTTGTTTCGTAAGGATTGGCTTGATTGGGCATAGTGTTAATTTAAGGTTTAATCTTTTCAAACAAACCAATTAATTTAGTTTCATAAATCTCAGTAATCTGCAATTCATGCCCACCAATCGGCTTCACAGGAATTAAATCTATAACTTCCCCTGCAGTTAATCCCGATTTGTACATCAGGTTTAAAGAAGCATTAAGAGTATTGTTAATCGAATCTTTGCTTTCTTTTTCAGAAAGTCCGATTTTTTGCCCTATCAATGCTAACTCCTTCCATTGAAACCAGAAATAAGTCGGTAACATTGCTGACATAATCGCATAGCTTTCAAGCTTTTCTTCAGGAACCTCAAATGTATTACCCAAAAGACTGAGTAAATCAAGGATTTGTTGTTTTTCCTTAGCTGCAAAATCGGCAGGAAAGCATACCGGATTATATCCTTCATTAATATATGATGTAGCATTTGGAATCAACCTGGCAATGTCTTTAGAATTATTCAGTTTTGACGATATTTTAGCAATTGTGATTTTGGGGGCTAGAGATATCACGATGGTTTTGCTGTTAATGCTACCCTTTATAAGCTCAAGAGTATCCATTAGCACAGGAGGGTGTAGTGAAAGAAATACAATGTCCTGAGACGCTGTAACAGATGAATCTTCAATCTGAATTTCTGGGAAAATATTTTTCAGATTATCAGCTACCTCTTTGTTAGTCTCAGTAACAACTATTTTGCTGAATTTTGCATTCTTGTTTTTAAATGCCTGGAGAAGAATTCTGGTTACTCTCCCACCGCCGATAAAACCAATGGACTGTTTCATAATGATATGATTTGGTGAATTAAAATATACTTTATTTACTGTTTTACACCCATCTGTTCTAATACCTTCACCAGGTCTTCTTCCGGGAAAAATCCCACATGCCTGAAATATTCCTTACCTGTTTCGTCAAGAAACACTTGGGTTGGAATTGACTCAATACCATATTTAACACCAAATGGTTTGCCTGACTCAGTCCATACATCATAGAACTCGATTTTTACCTCATTACCATATTTAGCTTCAATTGATTTCATGATAGATTGCATCTGCTTGCATGGAATGCATCTGACAGACCCCAGCTCAATAAATGTTACCTTATATTTTTTCTCGATTATTGGAATACTTTCAGAAGGTACCTGATTGATATTTGTCTTAACAGCAGGATTAGAATTATGACCACAAGCAGTCGCTGCTAATATCATTATGAATACATGAACGTGTAGAATAACTTTCATCTCATATATTTTTTAATTCTCATATTTAGAATATTATATTGAATAAATATCCTACAATCATTATTCCTCCTCCGACAATTCCGATAAATGTAAATATAAGAGGGAGCTTCAGTACTTTACGCAGGATTATCATTTCTGGAAGTGATAAACCTATAACTGACATCATAAACGCCAAAGATGTCCCCAGTGATGCTCCTTTTTCAATAAGTACCGCTACAATCGGAACAATACCAGCAGCATTGGAATACAGAGGGATACCAATTAATACGGACAATGGAACTGAATACCAGGCTGATTTCCCCATCAGTGCTGCCATAAAATCTTCGGGAACATATCCATGTGCGCCTGCTCCGACAGCGATACCTAAAGCTACATAAATCCATACTTTACCTACTATATCCCTTATGGCATCATATCCGAGGCTGATCCTGTTACCGAACGCCACTTTTTCTTCTTCTTCACCATCATTACCCAGATGTGTCTCATATACCCATGGTTCCACCCAGTTTTCGAGCTTCAGCAAACCAATTACCCATCCGGCAACGATTGCTATAACCAGACCTGTTCCCACATATATCAAAGCTACCTTCCAGCCAAACATTCCATACAGAAGGACTACCGCAACTTCATTGATCATTGGAGATGAAATAAGAAAAGAAAATGTGACTCCCAATGGGACTCCAGCTTCAACAAATCCCAGGAATAATGGGATAGCCGAACAGGAACAGAATGGAGTCACTATTCCTAATGCTGCTGACATTACATTACTTGTAAAGGTCTTTTTCCCTTCAAGTGCTTTACGGGTTCGTTCGGGTGTGAAATATGTTCTGATTATTCCTACAAAGAAAATAATGAGTGTTAGCAACATCATGACTTTTGGGAATTCAAAAACAAAGAAGCGGATAGCCTCAGTGAGATGAGCCCCTTTAGTCATTCCGAAAACCGAGTCAATTAACCAGTTGGTTCCAGGTTGGAGGTAATGATATATTATGTACCAGACAGGTAACAAAACAACAGGTAACCAGATATATGTTTTAATGTTTTTCATTTGATAAGAATTAATATTTCGTCATACTACGAAATAAATGTGCAAATTTTTTTATAAGTAAATCCTGATAATATAATAAAGACCAACAATGATAAAGACTGCAGCAACTACTCTTCTGAACCAGAGTTCAAATATTTTTATCTTATTATAAAGACCTCCTAATCCTGAAACAGTATAAGCCAGAACCCATGCAAAAATGATTACCGGTATCCCTGTTGCTATGGCAAATATAACTGGCAGGTAAAGTCCGGATGCACTTGATATAGTCAAGGGAACAAGCATTCCGAAATACAAGACACCGCTGTAAGGACAGAAAGCAAGAGCAAAGACTATCCCCAGTAATACTGCATCAATAAAGCGCCACGACTTTCTCTTCTCCATCTTTTCTGATAGTCTGCCAAAACCGGGGAAATTTATCCTGACAATATCCAGCATGAAGATTCCGATTAACAATAACAGAGGTCCGATGATTTTCTCACCATACCGCTGGAAGAACCCTGAGAATTTAAACTGGTCCGCACCAATATATATTATTAATGGAATCAAGGTATAAGTGATCGCTCTTCCAAGTGTATAGAACAATCCGTTGAAAAAGACTCTGTTGCGGTTTTCCAGATCTTTACTGATAAATCCGACTGCTGTAATGTTTGTAGCCAATGGACAAGGACTTATTGCAGTCATCAAGCCAAGTATTAAGGCCGTAATCCATGGCATGGAACTTTTATCAAGAAGATTTGTAAGAAAATCCATATTGGAAATTTTGGCTTAAAAACGCAAAAGGAGAATAGTTTTTCTGAGAAATATTATTATTTAAGCAGAGGATCTATCTTCGATTTCATGACCTCTGTGAATTTTTGTGGCTGAGAAACAGCATAAAGAAAACCCTCATTTGTAATATTGATCTTCTGGTCACCTTTTACGATCAGGAGGGTCTGACTGTTTACACCCAGTTTTTCACCCATTGCTTTTCCGGTTGCTTCTTCAAGATTTAGGGCAGT
>Ga0302173_10001277_pt1 | contig 12696 bp, 12 predicted proteins | sample I_Fen_N3_1_FD_198785 | JGI IMG/M metagenome (GOLD analysis project Ga0302173, IMG submission 198785) | Peat permafrost microbial communities from Stordalen Mire near Abisko, Sweden - I_Fen_N3_1 | ecosystem: Environmental > Terrestrial > Soil > Wetlands > Permafrost | place: Sweden: Abisko... | reverse complement strand
ACGAAGTACTTGCTGTAGGCGATGCAGAATTCCAGAAGAAAGCTATTGGAAAAATGCAGGATGTTTCAAAAGGAGAGGGGAGAACCGTGTTGTTTGTGAGTCATAATATGGTTGCTGTAACAGATTTATGCAAGCATGCAATTCTGTTGTCTAATGGAAGTGTTACTATGAACGATAGTACAAAGGTAGTAGTTGAAAACTATTTAGCATTAAATCGTGATATTGCTACCGAATCAAGCTGGTATGGTGATTATGCTCCAGGTAATAATTTTATAAAATTACGAAAAGCTTATTCTATCGATTCAAATTACAATAAAATCAAATATGCCTTTATCAATCAGAAAATTGGATTTTGTGCTGAATATGAAGTTCTAAATGATACTTCCTATTTTACTCATGGAATAAATGTATTTAATAATATGGAAGTTCATTTGTTTACTTCTCATGATGACCATGAATTTCAAAGAAAAAAACAAATAAAAAAAGGTACATATAAAACTGTTGTTTGGATACCTGAGAATCTATTGCAAAGTGGAGAAATAGAGTTTAGTTTTGCATGCATGAAGTATAATCCTTTTGAAGTTTTGTTTCATGAAAAAGGGTTGATTCGAATTAGTGTAGTTGAAGTCATTGAAACATTAACGAGAAATGAAAATTATCGTGCAGAATTACCAGGATTAATTAGGCCTTTTTTAAAATGGGATGAAAGAACACAAATAAATTAAATCAATTAAATTAGAATACAAATGGAATCAACAGGTGAGAGGTTTATACCAGATTCAAAAGGGATTATTGAATTAGAACATTTGAATAGATATTATTTTGTGGTTAATCAAATTGATTTGAAAGATAAAGTAGTACTTGATATTGCATCGGGTGAAGGTTACGGTTCAAATATCTTATCGAAATTTGCTCATAAAGTAATAGGCGTAGATATAAGTAATGAAGCTATTGCTCACGCTAAGAAAAAATATGAAGGTGCTAATTTGAATTATATTCAAGGAAATGCTGTTGAAATACCTTTAGAGGATGAGTCAATTGATGTTGTTGTTAGTTTTGAAACGATTGAACATCATGATAAACATATTGAAATGATAAAAGAAATAAAAAGAGTATTAAAGAAAGATGGGATACTTATAATTTCTTCACCAGATAAAAAATATTATTCGGATTTACCAAAGTATAAGAATGAATTTCATGTCAAAGAATTATATTATGATGAATTTAGATTGTTGATAAAGTCTAATTTTGATAAAATTTATTTTTTTAGCCAGCGAACATTTGGAGGTTCAATTATTGCTTTAGATGAAGCATACAAAAGTTATAATAAGCCATTAGTTGTAGAGCAATCTGGAGAAAATCATTCATTTCTTCCATTATATAATATCGCAATCGCAACAAATAATTCTAAGTATGAGATATCAGAGCAACTGGTTTTTTATACAGAGAATAATCAGGCTATTACTCAACAAGACATTGATAGTGCAATTTATTTCACGAAAATTAATTTACAAAAAACGAAAACATATAGACTGGGTAAATTTATATTAGGACCCCTGAGAAACATTAAAAAGTTTTTTTCAAAAAAATAACCTGATTTTGAAAATGTTTGTGCAAAGTACTCTAAGTTAACACTTTGAGTTTTGATAAAAGAGTAGAATTAATTTTGATTATAATCATAATCTGTACTAATGAAATATGAGAAATGAAATATGAGAATATCTGTAGCTCTTTGTACTTTTAATGGTGAGGAATATCTAGAAAATCAATTAACTAGTATTTTGAATCAAACATGCCCAGTCGATGAAATTATTATATGCGATGATAATTCAACTGATAATACAATAAGTATTGTCAATAGTTATATTGAAGAAGGTATTGAGAATATTATTTTAATTCAGAACAAAGAGAATATTGGAACAATAAAGAATTTTGAAAAAGCTATTGATAAATGTACTGGTGATATTATTTTTTTGAGTGATCAAGATGACATTTGGCATTTAAACAAAGTAGAAGTTATGATTAGTTTTTTTCTGAAAAAATCAAATGCATTGCTACTTTTTACTGATGGAAATTTAATTGACTCTGACAATAATTTACTTGAATCTACATTATGGGACGAATGGAATTTTTCCAAAGAAATGCAGAAAAGGTGGAATAATAATCAATGGGCATTTAATGATTTATTTATTAATAATAATAAGGTCACAGGTGCTACGATTGCTTTTAGGGCGGAATTGAAAAAGTTGGTATTGCCAATAGAAGTTCCTGTTGGTTATTGGCATGATGCTTGGGTGGCTCTTCATGCAGCTGCAAATGATGGATTGTTTTATTTAAATACAGCACTAATCGATTATCGTTTACATCCGAAGCAACAGATTGGAATAACAGCAAAACCTTTAAGCAAAGTCAGCCATGAATTTATTAGCGAAGAAATTTTTCATAAAAATATAATGAATTTATATCCAACTTTATTCTTGAAGAACAGGATATATAAAAAAGTAATTAATAAATTAAAAGCGATTTGTAAGTTAAGATGACCATACGCCCTATAGCCATATATCTCCCACAATACCACACAATCCCAGAAAATGACGCTGCGTGGGGTGAGGGATTTACTGAATGGACTAATGTCAAAAAAGCCGAACCTTTATTTGAAAGTCATTATCAACCTCATATTCCACACGAAAGTGTAGGATACTATGATCTTTCTGAACCAGAAGTATTAATACGTCAAGCTGCAATGGCTAAGGAATATGGTGTCTATGGTTTTGCTTTTTATCATTACTGGTTTAATGGAAAGTGTTTATTAGAAACTCCACTGGATAATATACTTAAATCAGGAAATCCGGATTTTCCTTTTTTATATATTTGGGCAAATGAGAACTGGACAAAGCGTTGGGATGGACTTGATAAGGAAATTATTATTAAACAAGATTATTCCATTGAAGATGATAAGGAGCATTTAGATTATTTATGCAAGAATGTGTTCTCTGATAAACGATATATAAAAATTGATGGGAAACCCGTTTTTATCGTTTATCGTACTGAGTTATTCCCTGATATAAAGGAAACTTCAAAGATTTGGAGAAAAATAGCAAAAAAGAATGGATATAAAGGAATTTATTTAGTTAGAGTTGAAAGTTTTGTTGGAAAAATTAACCCAAAAACGATTGGTTTTGATGCTGCAATGGAATTCGCCCCTGATTGGTCGTGTTGCAACCTAAGTAATAAGTTTTATCCACTGAATTGTATTGATTATCCAACGACAGTATTCAATATGATATTGAAAAACTATAATTATCCTGTGTTCCGAAGTGTATTTCCTTCGTGGGATAATACAGCAAGGAAGAATTCTAAAGGAACAATTTTTATAAATAATGATATTGATGTTTTTAGGTATTATCTGCAAAGAATAGTAGAATTTACTCAACAAAGCACTAATAAGGAAAAATACATATTTATAAACGCGTGGAATGAATGGGGTGAAGGATGTCACATAGAACCAGATAAAAAAACAGGATTTGACTATCTTGATATTGTTAAACAAGAAATAAAAGAGGATTCTTACAATTCGAACTATAGAAATTATCTTTACTTTAGTAAAATCATTGTATTTTTTCAGAAGTTAGGAATAATACGTTTTTTTATATCCATGTTTAATATATCTCCAAAAAAAAATGCCTAAAGTATCCGTAATAGTTCCTAATTACAATCATGAACCTTATTTGAGGCAACGCATCGATAGCATATTAAATCAAAGCTATCAGGATTTTGAGTTGATATTGCTGGATGATTGTTCGGTGGATAATAGCAGGGATGTTTTAATGGCTTACAAAAATCATCCTAAGGTTACTCAACTCGTTTTTAACGAACAAAATAGTGCTAACACTTTCAAACAATGGAATAAAGGTATCGAATTGGCTAAAGGTGAATATATATGGATAGCCGAAAGTGATGATTGGGCGGAAGCCAGTTTCTTAGAAAAGATAATAGCTGAATTAAATAAAAGAGAGAATATTGGTTTAGCATACGTGGCTTCAAAACTAATTAATTCTGTTGGTGAAGTTACGTATGAGAACAAAATTCAAGATACTAACGAAATAATCGGGTATACGGGAAGTCAGTTTTTGTCAGAAAAGCTATTAACTTCAAATGTCATTTGGAATGCCAGTATGATGGTTTTCAAAAAGGAGTTGATTTATAAACTCAAGGATGATTCTTATCTGGAAATGACGTATTGTGGTGATTGGTTCCTGTATGTACAATTTTGTGAACAAACCAATGTGTTGGAAATAAAGAGCACCTTGAACAATTATAGAATTCATGCTGATAACGTGTCGACAGATGCAAAAAGAACCGGCAAGTACTTTATTGAAGGATTCAAGGTCTTTAAATATATTTCCAACATTGGGAATATTTTAATACCCATAAACAGTTTATATGTTTGGGCTAAAATGTATCAAAAGGCTGCTAGAGAATATTGCTTTCCAAAAGAACTCAAACGTGATATATTGAACAGCTTTTTCAACTATAATCCCTTGATTAATATTTTTATTTTATTCCGTATTATCCTGTCAAATCTGAAAAAAGTATGAATAGAGTTACTGTTCTTTTATCGGTATATAATGGAGCTGAATTTTTAGCAGAGACGATTAACTCAGTTTTAACTCAGACTTATACAGACTTTGATTTTTTGATTATAAATGATGCCTCTACAGATAACAGCGAAGAAATCATTCTTTCCTATAAAGATTCAAGAATTCAATATCTGATAAATGAACAAAACTTAGGTTCCATCGGATCTCCCCAAAAAGGCATGGATTTAATTCAATCCGATTATATCGCACGAATAGATCAGGATGATCTTTGGCAACCTTCGAAATTAGAGAAACAGATAGATTTTTTAGATTCAAACCCGGAAATAGGACTTTGCGGAACTTCCATAGAGTTGATTGGTGATAGAACAGGAGTGCGAATGTTTCCAATAAGCAATGAACCTTTAAAAGTAGGATTTTTATTTGGATGTTTAATGAGCCATCCCAGTGTTATTTTTCGAAAGTCTTTTTTAATTGAGTCAGGATTACGATATTCACCGGAGTATTATTTGGCAGATGACTATAAAATGTGGATAGATTGTTTAAATCATACCCAAATATATAATATACCTGAGGTACTTGTTTCGTACCGGCAGCATGAATCGCAGATATGCTCTATTCATGCACCCGAACAGCTAATTGTGAAAAACAGGGTGCGGCTGGAAATGCTGGAGCGGATCTATCCAAATACAACAGAAGAAGAACAGAAATTTCATTTGGAAACTTTTGTGGAACAAAAAATTCAATCAGTTAATGATTATAAAAAATGCATTGCATGGAAGAAAACATTGCAATGGCAAAATAAATTAAATGGATTCTATATTCAGCCTCATGTTCTGGACAAAGAATTAGATAAATATATTCAAGTAGGCTATAAGCAATATATTTTAATTATGTATTTTAAGGAATTCACTTTTGCGAATGCATTAAAGTATGTTTGTTCTCTAAGATGGAGATATTTAAGTCTAAGAAGAAATTTATCGTTGTTTTATAAATGTGTTTTTTAATATGGCAACTCTTTTCTTTAAAATAAAGCGAAGACTCTATAAGTTATTTCACCCTGCCTGGGGTGAAATTATTATGCTACACCGTGTTGTGCAAAAGCAAAGCCAACTCGAAGCCAACAGACAAATGGAAATTGCTCCAGAGTTTTTAGAAAAAATGATATTGGATTATCAGGCAAGAGGATATCGGTTTGTTTCGTTGGATGAAGTTTATGAAATAGTGAGTAAGCCACGCAAAACAAAGCAGAAATTCGTTTGTGTCACATTGGACGATGGATATGCCGATAATTACGAATTGGCTTATCCCGTTTTTAAAAAATATAATTGTCCTTTTGCTATCTATGTTACAACCAATTTTCCTAATGGAAAAGCCTTGCTCTGGTGGTACGTGTTGGAGGATATACTTTTAAATCATACTGAATTAATATTAGGAGATGGAAGTCGGTATGACTGCTCAACCATCGATAAGAAAAATGAAACCTTTCTTATAGTAAAACAGAAAATATTTGATTTGCAATCACCAAAAATAGAACAGACATTAAATCAGATGTTTGTTAATTATAGTTATTCGTTTAGGGATAAAAATAAAGATTTAGCGTTGAATTGGGAGCAAATAAGGATATTGGCAACGGATAAACTGTGTACAATTGCTTCGCATACGGTTTCACACGGAGTACTGCCAACTATGACTGATGAAGAAGTTGGGATTGAATTGAAAGAATCAAAATTAATTATAGAAAAACAGATTAATAAAGATATAGTACATTTTGCCTATCCGTATGGAGCTTGGAATAGTTCAGTGCTGAAACAAGTTGTAGATGCAGGATATAAAACGGCAGTTTTAGCTAATGGTGGTAAAGTAAGAAAAGGAAATGATACTTTTAAATTAAAGAGATTAGATAATTTAAAATTAAAACTGTGAATCCACTTCGTATTAAAATATATACCCGTTCAATGAATTTAGCATTGTATAATCGTTCAATGTTTTTTTTGGATTTGCAGTATCCACTTGTACGTCTTACTAATACTACAGCTGAAGGTTATTTGTATCAGCTTATTCAGGATGAAGATGCTGATATAATTATAAATATTGACGAAGATGCATTTGTACTCGACCTGAATAGGTTGAAAAAGTTAATTATTTATGTGATTGAGAATAAATATATCAATTGTGGTATGCCTGATGGTGGAGTTGTTCATTTACGTCACTTAAATCCTTTGGTTACAAATCCATATTTCAATATATTGAATGTGAAAGAAATTCGAAAAAAAATAAGTAGCTTTGATGTGGTTGAATATAGTACTCATAAGGATAGTTATATGGAAAATTATCCAACACATATTTTAAAAGGACCCTATGAGTTTGTATATTATGAACCCTATTATCCTTTTTTTGTATGGATGAGTCAGAATTTTAAAACCTTATACCTAAATGCAGAGACACATTCTGATGGTTTGTCATCTGTTCTTCAGGATAATAATAATCAACCATTCTTAATTCATACATGGTATTCAAGATTGTACAATGTAGATAAGGAACATACAAAACGAATAAATAATGCTTTCCGTGAATGTGAACTTTCTTGTGGACGAAGTTATAAACCAACAATTACTGAACTGATAAGCACGTCATTCAGTCACAATATTTTTCAAATAAAAAGCAACTTATTAAGAATGAAGAAACGGTTGTTTAATTCAAAAAAAATACATTCTGAAAATGGAAATACTTAAAAAAGTTTCCGTGATAATGTGTACATTTAATGGAGAAAAATATCTTAAGGAACAACTGGATTCTATTCTATCTCAAACTTATCCTTTATATGAGATTATTATCAGGGACGATTGTTCGACTGATAATACATGGAATATACTTCAAGAATATCAATTTCAATACCCTGGTCAAATCCAATGTTTTCAGAATGAAAAAAACTTAGGATATCTGATTAATTTCAGATTGACAATGCTTCAGACTAAAGGTGATTATATTGCTTTTTCTGACCAAGATGATAGTTGGATGTCAAATAAAATTGAATATCTTATTGATTTGATAGGTGAAAAGTTACTGGCTATATCTAATTCGAAAATCGTTGATGAGTTATTTTTAGATGGAATAACCTTATATCAACTATCAAATCCAAATGAAATGACGATTGAAAAATTAATATGGAACAATGCGATTTATGGTCATGCATGTTTGATAAATGCTTCAATACTTAATTATATTAAACGAGTTAAAGTTGAGTCAGCACATGATTACAGTATTGCATTAATTGGTTTTACTCTTAACTCGGTTGTTATAACAAATGAAGTATTACAAATATGGAGAAGGCATCCTCTCGCAGTTACAAGCGCTTATACTACTTCTTTTAGTGAAAAAAACAAGATAAAAGGATATAATAAAACATTATATTCTATATCTTGCCTTATCTTGGGCAAAAAATCAAAAGTCATTGGAGACGGATTTGATAAAATAAACCACATTTTATCATTGTTAGTCGAAGAAAATAATACGGCAATAAACCTAAAAGTATTGATAGATTTGACTAAATTGATGAAACGTCAATCTCTATTTTCTTATATAAAGGCATCTTTTATTTGTTGGAAATTAAAGGATGTAATGTTTGAAAATAAATCAGTAGAATTTAAAAATCGTATTTTATTATTTTCATTTGTCTATCGTTGGTGGTATGATCATCGTTTTGATATGTCGTAAACAGTTTAATAAAATACTATCAAGTTTATATAATAATCTATTTCTTTGATGTTCACATTCATTATCATACCAGTCTACAACTTTAAACAATACCTACGAGATTGTATCAATTCTGTTATTGTGCAAATTTATCCCAATTACGAAGTGATTTGCGCTAACGATGAATCGAAAGATTGTAGTCTATAGAGAAAGGTCTAAATTCAAAGAATCTTATAATTAAATTTTGAACTTACTATTTTATGAATATAATTGAAACCGATACTTTCAAAACGAAGGTCAAACGTGAATCTAATTTAGAGCTTCTCAGATTAATTTGCATGTATTATATTGTAATACATCATATTTTGATACATGCATTGTGTCAAGTTGCAGGGTATGACAATGTTCTGGATCTATCAAAATATACAATCATAAGTACTATTTTGGATAGTTTTCTCTTTGTTGCAGTAAATAGTTTTATTTTGATTTCAGGTTTTTTTTCTATTAAATTGAAAATGAATAAGCTAATTCGTCTTTATGTGTTGTGTGCTGCCTATGGAGCACTCTTTTATTTTCTGCATCTGTTTTTAGATCATCAATCAATAGGTAAAAGTTTCCTGCTAAACAGCTTGTTTGTTATAAGTAATGCTCCAAACTGGTGGTTTATTCAGAGTTATTTCTTTTTATGTTTATTAAGCCCTTTGTTGAATAGTTCAACAGGTTATATGAATAAAAAAGAACACTTAAGTGCTATCCTTGTATTAACTTTTTTGAATGTTTATTTTGGTTTCTTCTGGCGAAACCCCATTAATTCTGATGGATATAATGTTATGAATTTTCTTTTCTTATATATTATAGGTCAATATATAAATAAATATATTTCAATTTCAAAACTTTCAAAATTAAGAAATAGACTTATTCTGATCTATCTACTCCTATCACTAGTATTAGGATTGGTTATTCTTTTTGTTGTATTTATATTGAAAAAGAATACTATAGCAGAGGCATTTTGGGCATATAACAATCCACTTGTTGTTGTTTCGTCTATTGTTTTCTTTTGTATTTTTCTCACGTTTAATTTTAAAAGCCGGATAATAAATTGGTTGGCTGCTTCAACACTTTCGATTTATCTGATACATGAAAATAGTTATGTTCGATTGTATATCTATCATTTTATAAGAGATATCTGTAATTCTCATTTTTTCTCAAACTCTATTGCATTAAGGTATATAGTGATAATCATTACTGCATTAATATTATTGGTTTCTTGCATTGTTTTCGATAAATTATTTCAGAAAATAATCAAACCGCTTGAAAATTTGTTGGTATTTCTATGGAGTAAAATTGAGACCCAATATTCATCTTTTATCAATTAGAATCTATGTTCATTTCCCTCATCATTCCCGTCTACAATGTTGAACAATACTTACAGGATTGTCTCAATTCAGTTGTTGCGCAAACTAATCTCGATTACGAGGTAATTTGTGTGGACGATGGGTCGACGGATGGGAGTTTGACCATTCTGAAGGAGTTTCAGAATAGATATAATCAGATTACAGTAATTACACAACAAAATAAAGGATTAAGTGGTGCACGCAATGCCGGTATATTAGCAGCTAAAGGTGATTATTTGTTTTTTCTGGATAGTGACGACTGGATTGAACCAAACGCGTTAAAGATTCTTGCACAGAAACAACGTGGAGGAGATTTAGTATGTTTTAATGGCCGAAGGTTGTTTGAAGATGGGAGAACGGAAGAACCGGACGGTGGAATTGAAGAACTTAATCTTAACGGTTGGGAGTATTACGGCAAATATGCCTTGGTTCGTCGGAAATTTCATTTTGTATGTTCCGTATTGCGGTTGTATCGTCGGGAGTATCTCCTGAAAAATAAGTTGTTTTTTGAAGAAGGTATTTACCATGAGGATAATTTATTTACACCCCTTGCCTGTTATTATGCGCAAACGGTGAAAGTGATACCTGACTGCTTGTATGTATATAGAATTCGCAAGGGCAGTATAACGCAATCCGTCAATGTTCAACGGCTTTATGATATGATTACTGTTGCCAATAAGTTATCTGATTTTTTTATTCCCATTAGAGATATAGATAAAAATAATCTTTACAGAGAAATTGCAGGAGAGTATTTTGGAGCATTTATGCCTGAAAAACGAAAGCTATATGGAGATAAAGATTTAGCAATAAAAATGCTTATTAACTGGAATAATTTTAAAACAGTAAGTATTTATGCCCGTCACAGACGAATTTATTTATTTCTATCTATTCATTCTGCTTTGTTTCGAACCTATATTTATTTCGAAAAGAGAATAAAGACATCGTTAAATAACTGTTAGGCGCTTAATTTTAGTCTGAACTAAAGTAACTTAATGAAACAAACTCATATATATTTGCCCGGTCTGAATGGATTAAGAGCTATTGCAGCCTTGTCAGTTGTAATTGCTCATATTTCGCAAAGAGGGATTGTTGATTTTGGATTGCCCTATTTATTTGATTTGCCAATGGCGGGTTATGGAGTTACCTTATTTTTTGTAATTAGTGGGTTTCTAATAACTTTTTTATTGTTGCACGAAGTCCGGAATAAACAAACCGTAGATGTAAAAAAATTCTATGTACGCCGAATTCTTCGTATTTGGCCAATTTATTATCTATTTATTATAGTTTCAATCCTTATTTTTATTTTTTTGCATAAAACAACGGAGGTTTTTGTAAAAGAATTGTGGTTTTATATGTTTTTTGCAGCCAATGTTCCGTTTATTTTCCAAAATGGGATTTCGATTTTAATACATTATTGGAGTATTGGAGTAGAGGAACAATTTTATCTGTTTTGGCCTTGGGTAGTTCGATTTTCAAAAAATAAATTACTGAAAATAGCAATTGTTTTATTCGTCATATTATTTGCGATTAAAATTGGTCTGTGGTTATGTTTTGGAGCGAGTTCGTATCCCTATAGATTTTTAATGATTACTCGTTTTCATTGTATGATGATTGGTGCAATCGGTGCTATACTTTTTTTTCAATGCAAGACTAGAATTATCAACTTGTTTTCAAATAAATTCGTTCAATTATTTTCATGGATTCTTTTTGCTTTCATGGGATTTAATGTTATTCATATCCCGGCTCTGATAGGGCAGGAAATTATTTCATTTGCAGCGTTAAGTATGATAATGGGGCAAGTTACAATTAAAGACAGGCTATTTAATCTTGAAAATAGATTCTGCGATTTTATAGGGAAAATATCTTATGGTATTTATGTTATTCATCCACTTATTATTCTGCTTCTATCAAAAGGTTATAAAAATTTGAAAGTAGATGTGGATTTGAAGTATATCCTTGTTTATAGCTCTGTTGTGGGTGCTACTGTTTTTACAGCCTGGTTATCTTATACATATTTTGAAAAACCATTCTTGAAACTTAAGAATAAATTTGCGGTAGTCAAAAGCTCAAATTCTATGTTTCTTAATTGATTGTCAATACTCGTTTCTAACCATCTACATTGAATTAAAAAAACAAAACTATACCAAAAATAAAGTCGGAACGGTTCTTTAGCAAACATCTTTTTATTTCTCAGATTATATTACAATATTTGATATGCATACACAGGTTTTCAGGATACAAAGTAACTAATTACTGCAACGCTCCATTCCCCTGTTTAGGGTTTTTTCTATTCACTACATTTTAGGTTACCAAAATTTGATGAAAATGGAAATAACTGAACTTCTTCCAGAAAAAACATCAACCTGATAAATAATATTGGAGGGAGTTTTCTTATAATGTAAAGAAAATAATAAAAACAGGCGAACCTCTTTTGAAAAAAATAAGCTTTCACGAACTGAAGGTTTTCGAACTTGCATATGAGGTATTTACGACAAGTGAAATAGCCCTGATATTGGAAATCTTAATAAATGCAGTAAAAGATCTCAGAAAGAGAACCTTGAGAAACCAAAATATCAATAAAATGCATATGGTCTATGTCGTGACTCACAAATAAAAATGATTTCAATAGCGGATTTTGGATTTATCTGGATTTGTTCTACGATACTTCAAAAAACAGGAAAAAAATATTATCTTTGCTTATTAAATATTTCTGACGATAACTTTAATATATTGAAAAGTATTTAATTTTAAATATTTGATATAGGCTGCTGTGTTTTTTTAATGCGATAAAAAATATCTTCTGTTTAAAGAATTATATACTCTTTTGATATCTCAAAAGTTAGCTAAAAAAATGAATTCAATCCATGATTATCTTAAAAAGTAAGTCAAAAACAATTTCAGTTAAAACGATTTTTTTTGCTAATAAACCATCAATAAAGAATGGTTTATTTAGTATATATAGAAGTACAGGTTCAACTGGCAATTATTTTTTTTTTAAAAAGGGAGCA
>Ga0302173_10001272_pt1 | contig 12732 bp, 7 predicted proteins | sample I_Fen_N3_1_FD_198785 | JGI IMG/M metagenome (GOLD analysis project Ga0302173, IMG submission 198785) | Peat permafrost microbial communities from Stordalen Mire near Abisko, Sweden - I_Fen_N3_1 | ecosystem: Environmental > Terrestrial > Soil > Wetlands > Permafrost | place: Sweden: Abisko... | reverse complement strand
ACAATAAATGCAGCGCCTCCGGCACCACTTTTGTTGTTTTCAAAGATACAGTTTCTTACAATTGCTACCCCTTTAAAAGCAGCCCCGCCACCATTACTTGTACTGGCAGTATTATTACTAAAAGTACAGCCATCAAGCAAAACAGTCATACCTGCTGCATTATTGATGTACAAGCCTCCACCATATGTTCCTTTTCCGCTGGTAACAGAACAATTTTTCATGGTGAGATTCAGGTTTTGCACTACATAGACAGCACCACCATAAGCCGGAGATTTAGTGCTTACATCTCCACCCAGTAGATTCATATTTTCCAGCGATACGATGTAAGAAGCAGTCGTATTTCCAATATTGAAAATACGCCATGTTGAAACACCCGGTGCTGTTACTTTCAATGTTGCCCCCTGTCCGTTTATTTTCAGGTTTTTGGCAATGACTATTTCGCTTCCAAGTACAATGGTGTAATCTGCAGGGATAACAATGCTATCACCCTGTACAGCATCTGTTATTAACTGACGCAGGGTTCCAACACCATTATCTGCTGCTGAAGAGACAGTGTACGTTGTTTGTGCAAATAATGCAGTGGTGACAACTAACAATAGTGTCGCCAGGATTGTAATTTTTGTTCTCATAAGAAATGATGGATTAAATGATTAGTTGTATGTTAATTTGTATGAATAATAAATAGCAGGATAAATAACGACCGGGTGAAAATCAATTGAACTTTCCATCTTTCCAGATCAATTTTTCCCCCCAGAATGGCATGGAGGTATTTTTACAGTTGATTTGCGAACAGTGTCCCAGGGTTTCGATGACTTTAAAACGAATGGGTGAAACGTCGATTTGATGCCTTAGCTCAATAATATGGGATAAGAAAGCATATGCAGGTGCAATTTGTCCGGAGCCGGTACCAATAATATTATTTTCAGCTTTAGACCCGTTTCGAAGAATTGAAAGACTTACAGAACCACCCTGAACATAGGTGAATTGTTTCGAATCAAAAGAGGAATCACCGCAATGAAGCAGGGAGAAGTTACCGGAGTCATCCCCGCAATCAATACGAAAGACTGAAACGAAATTCACCGGATCCCCTCCGTCATGATCTGTAATAGCCGTATGGATTGTAAATTTACCAATGGCATAGTTTGCCGGAGTTTTTGAACAGTACTTATTGCTTGCTGTATAGAAATTAGAAATCACCGGCTTACCTGCTGTATACATGGCCTGCATCAGTCCGGTGCTTGTATGGTCGGCGTGGTTGTGTGTCACGCAGAGAAAATCCAGATAAGGAGCCAGTTTTTCGGCCCAACGATGATTAATATCCACACCAAAACATCCGGAAGGAGTTTTTACTACATAACCCATGTTGTAAAATAGCCATATGGCAACCGTACCATTTTCTACTTTTTCATTTTTAACACCTTCCAAAGCATGATCGAATGCAAAACGATAACAGGATAAAGCAGGATTTGATTTTTCCATGTCAATTGATGTCTGGTCGGAACTGCTCAGGTATAACTGAAAAATATCAGGCGTTAACAGGTTGGCATAGTCCTGAATTTTCTGTAAAAGATTCCGCCTGGAAGTATCAACCGTCAACGATGAAGTAGTCCAGAGTTGATATAAGTTTAAAATGGCTTCGTTTGTAAAACCGGTTTGTTCAATTGAGATTGAATCAGAATACTTATTTGTGGAGCTACCTGCTCTGATTATAAGAAATTCTTTGCGTAGCATTTCATTTCCCTGATAAGAATCGGCTATAAAAGAATAGACATTAGTGCCCCAGGCCCATGCATTACCCGGCTTTTCGTGTATCCATTGCGGAAGTACAAAAGTCAGCGGAACACTGGAAGTGATATTCAGGCTAAATTCAGGATTCACATTCGAAATCAACACAGAAGAAGAACCTCCATTTACTGAAAGTGTTTGTTGTGTTACAAGAATGTTCACAGGTGAACAATCTTTGGAAGTTACCGTTATTTGTGCAGCCCTGTTCTCTTCTGTTCTCAGCCCGGGTACTGAAATTTTGACAGATTGTCCCACAAGAGTTACTGTACACCATGCGGCAGATGAAACGGCATTAAACGGATTATTGCTGTTTACAGGCACAGAAACCGTTCCACCGATAACATTGAAATTCTGAATTATTTTGGCCTGATCAATTTTCAAAAATGATTGCTCATTTTCTTTACATGCACTCATCAGGATCAGCGAAAACGACAAAAGAATCAAAATATTTTTATGTATCATACGAAAGTAATTTTATAGTAAGAGCTTATATATCATACATGTACTATGATATATAGCATTTCATTTAATTTTTTTTTTGTGAATACATGCTCATTTAGACAATTTGCCATTTCTCCATATTAGTTTTTCTCCCCAGAATGGAAGGATAGTATGTTCATATTTCATTCGGGGAATACGATTCATTACTTTGATAATCGATACCCGCTGAGGTGATTCAGTTATTCGATGTCTTAATTCTATTACGTGTGATAAAACTGCATAGTCAGGCTTTACAAGTCCTTCTCCGGTACCTGAAATGTTATTTTCAGCCGGTGCTCCGAACCTTATAATTGCCAGGTTAACAGGCCCCTGCACATGGGTAAACTGCATTGGATTGAAGTTTGAGTCTCCACAATGAAGGATAGAAAAATTACCGGCATCTTTTCCACAATCGATTCGGAAAACAGAGATGAAATTTAACAACTTTGTGTTATGATCGGTAATATCGGTTTGAATGGAAAATTTACCTATTTTGTAACTTCCCGGTGTTATTGAAAAGTATTTATCGCTTGCTTCGTAGAAATTGGACAATACAGGTTTGCCTTTACGATTCATGCTTTCCATTATTTCAATACTTTTATGGTCTTCGTGGTTATGAGTCACACATATGAAATCCAGATAGGGTTCCAGTTTTTCCGCCCACCGGTGGTTAATATCAATCCCAAAACAGCCGGAAGGTGTTTTAACCACAATACCCATGTTATAAAGTACCCAGATAACGGCTGTTCCTTGTTCTACTTTTGTATTTTTCACTTCATCTATGACACTGTCGAATGCATTCCTGTAGCAGTATAGAATTGGATTGGAATTTTCCTTATCGACTGATGTTTGATCGGGACTTATCAGGTATTTATCAAAAGTTGTATAGGGCAAACTATCGGAATAAGTCTGAAATTTATTCAGAAGTGCTATTCTTTCTTCGTTCAAAAAAAACGGAGATGTTTTTCTAAACAAATACATTGTTGTCTTAGCATCGTTTGAAAATTTATCCTGAACCTTTTGAGCATAACCTTTCTGACCCGGACTAACGACCGCCATTATGAATAACAGCATGGATAAAATTATTCTTTTCATTGTTGATTATTTTTTAAATCATTTTAAAGCCACTTTGACATCATCTAATCCCAGTCTGCTATTCCCATCAAGAACCCCAAGTTTAGGTCCTGCCATAAATACAATTTGAGTAGCAGAAGTCGCTCCGTTTATTGTAAATGTATATTGGGCAGCCGGATCATTCTGCCACAGCCAACCCGCACCATGTTCATGAGCTTGCGAGTCCGGATAATTGTCAATTGAAAAATGTGTCACTGTTGGAGTTCCTCCTCCAGTAACAGAAATATTAAATTCATGATATTTGTCTTTCACTGCAGAAGTGAGGTAGGCGCATGCTTTAAAAGTAACAATCACGTCCTGCGTTCCCGTGATACCTGTCAGTATGGGAGAAACTAAATCGGCACCGGTATTACCACGGCAGAATTTCAGATATCCACTTCGTGTCCAGACATCAAAAACGCCAGTTGTTGTGCTTGTCCATCCTTTTCCCTGAGCAGGCCAGTTATCCATCCGAACCTCATTGGTCGAAGTGAAAATATCTGTACTCGTACTGGTAGCCCAGTCGAAATGTTCATCTATCAAAGGAAGTATATTATTGGTTTGCGACACTGTTACAGTAACCGGACTTACCGCTTTATCAATGCTCACTGCCTTGATAATAATACTACCATGTCTTTCACCCGATGTCAAAGCTTCCGCAATAAAAGTATAAATCCCTTTTCCAGAAACAGGTATATTATCTGCTTTAGGTTGTATCCATGCAGGGAGTTCGTATGTAAAAAGTGTATTGGCGGTGATTTCTAGTGTAAATTCGAGGCCTTTTCCTAAAACTACCGCTTTTTCGGCTACAGATATATAAGGCTTAGCAGCGTTTTGTACTACTGTAATCTGAATATCCGGCAATCCTTTCGATTTAACAGTAATCATTGCAGTCCGGATTTCTGCATTCTCATTTTTATCTGTGGATATCCTGAGATTATTATTTCTGCCTCCGGAATAGATTTCTGGTGTACACCATATTTGATCAGAAGTTGCTGTAAATTCCTGATCGGATTTTACCGTTGCAAATTGGGTGCCTCCAATTTCTTCATAATGATAATTTAATTGTACTTCAGCTACTTTTAGTACAGGAGAGTTCTTTTCACATGATAAAACAATGCATGAAAGAAGAAATATAAACGAAAATTTGAAAAGCTTATTCATAACCATGCAGTTTAATTAAAAATTAGTACTATCCGTCCAACCCGGGTTTTGGGTAAGCAAACCTCCGGTCAGTACCCGCTGATCGGCTGGAATGGGCCATAAATAATCCCTGTCTTCGTTCCATGTACATATGATAGTAGGAAATGCTATGATATAACCTGATGTTCCGTTTGAAAGGACAATGTCTGTCCCTATCAATAATCGTTTGGCCAGGCTGCTTGTGGGTGCGGTGGTATATATCTCCACATCATTCACACCATCTCCATCCATATCGAACTGACCGGGACCGGAGATATAACATCCATAATAAGGATTAGGGGAATTTACCAATTGCATTCCTTCTTTCCATCTGAACATATCCCACTGACGGATACCTTCCATCACAAGTTCAATTGTTCGTTCACGGCGTATTTCAAGGATTACTCCGGTATTATCGTTTTGAGTAACATTCGGATAACAGGTTTTCAAAAAGTTATCGGGATTGGCATTGGCATTTGCCATATTCAAATTCGGCATCCGGGCTCTGGAACGTATTTTATTTACAGACACGTCAAGGTCACTTTGAGCAAGTGTACCAAGTTCAGCTTTAGCTTCGGCATAATTGAGATATACCTCTGCGGCTCTCATTAACGGAAAGTCAGCTGTACCTTTTCCTGAACCATTCTGATCTGCAGTGGCAATATATTTAATAGGCTGGTACCCCGTCGATGATAAAAGCATATTACGTATGGCTGAAGTGCTGCCTCTCTGTATATAGCCCGGACACATGACAGTTTGAGCCATACGTGGATCACGTAGCTTTACTTCATTGGTATAAAACATGGACTGATAATCTGTTTTATCGGTAAAGCGTGTACCATCGGCCATCAGATAATGATTTATAAAACGGCGGGTAAATCCTTGCCTGTCATTAAGAATATTAAATTGGATACTATTAGGAATACCCAATGTTGGAAAATTATAAATACGAGTCAGTACTACTTCAGTTGATTTGGCAATATCGCTACAGAAAAGGTCCCTGTATGGTTCACTCCCTTCATTATACAAGGCATAACCACTGGAGGTGATAAACTGACCTGATGCATCTGCTGCCTGCTGCAAATATTTATCCCCATCCTGCATTCCGTGGTATTTGCGAAAAGTACCTTCAAACAAAGCAGCTCTTGATTTAAAAGCAAGTGCAGTCCACGCTGTAATCCTTGATGCATTTTTCGTCTGTGACAGTAATAAAATTGCGTGATCAAAATCGTTCATTACTTTGTCCATTACAAATCCACGATCATCACGAGCCTTTTTAAGTAAAACATCATCTTTCGACCCAAGCACCTGATCATACCAGGGCACATCGCCATAACGCCTTACTTTTACAAAATAGAAGTAAGCGCGGAAGAAATAAGCAACTCCATCATATTGATTGCGAATTTTCTCATCGGTACAGTTTTTGGAATTTTGCAGGTAATAATTAATGGAACGCAATTGTCCCCACGACCATCCGCTTTCTGTTGCTGCTGAGCGGGTACCTGCAATCACATCCTGAAAGTTCCTGTCCACTACATCGTCAGCGTTTTGTCCGGCAGAGCCATCGGCATCATCCAACAAAGAATAAAACTGGTTAGTCCAAAGTTGGAGGTCCGATTCAGTTTTAAAATAGGCATCAGGTGTTATTGAATCTTCCGGGGTGAGCGTTAAATCGCAACTTGAACAAAATAATCCTATGAAGCCGAAAATGACTGTTACAATTATATTGATAATTCTTATTTTCATTTCAATTTTATTTAAAACGTTATATCAAGATTTACAGAAAAGGTTTTTGAATAGGAATATCCTACTCCACTATTCGAAACATACGAACCTGAGGTTACTGCCAGTTCAGGATCTATGGTCAGGCTGTATTTTTTAAGTGGAGACCAGTACCATAGATTCTCACCCGAAAGGGAAATACGTATTTTCTCAAAATAGTTTTTACAGGCTGGAACTGTATAACCAATCGTCAGATTTTTAAACCTTAAATAAGCCACATTCTGTAAATACCGGTCATTTGTTTCACCAAGTGCTCCCCCACTATAAGCCTGATAGCCACGTTGTCGGGGAAAATAAGCATTCGGATTTTGTTCAGTCCAACTATTTGATTCGAAATTTTTACTAATGAATGAGGTAGTCGGGAAAGCATAAGGGCCCCAAAAATCATAGGAAGTTTGACCGCTTGCCGGATACCAGTCCTGTTTACCAACACCCTGAAAGAATGCTGAAATATCAAAGTTATTCCAACCTACATCAAATCGGAACGAGTAAGAGTACCTTGGAAGTGAATTGCCAATAACCCGCTTGTCGCCGGGATCGTTTGCTGTACCCGAACCCTGCGAAATAATATTGTTACCATCCAAATCAGCGAAACTCACATCTCCTGCACGTAAATAGTTTGCATTAACCCCCTTACTGCTATAAACGCGCTGGTTTACAGCCCTGTCATCTATAGTTGACTGATATAATGCCGCTTCGGCGTCTGTTTCGAAAAGTCCAGTTACGTGATAACCCCATATCTCACCGAGCGTTTGCCCCTCGTAATAGTCTGACAATAATTTATCCTTATTGTTGAATTTGGTTGTTTTTGTTAAATAATCACCCAACGTAGCTGTTGCACCATAACTGAAAATCTTTCCTGCCAGTTTAAAACGGTCATTCCATTTAAGATAGATTTCATACCCTTTCGTGCTTAAATTAGCACAATTTTCTTTCGGTGTGGAAGTCCCATATACATCCGGAAGCGTTATGGATGAAGTCAACATGTTTTTTGTATCGCGGGTATATAAGTCAGCCGTTACGCTCAGCCGGTTATTCAGAAATGACATATCAATTCCAAGATTTTTTGTTGAGACAGTCTCCCAGGTCAGGTTGGATGTGATAGGGGCAGTTACGGATGCTCTTTTAGCAATGTTTATATCATCAAAAGAATAGCTCATCACATTATCAATACTTATTTGATTAATATAGGGATAATAACTGCTCATTTGTTGATTTCCCAGACTTCCGGAGGAGATACGGAATTTCACATTGTTCCATACATTTTTCAAGGGTTCAAAGAATTTTTCTTCGCTCATGCGCCATCCGGCAGAAACCGATGGAAAAACTGCCCAACGGTTCCCTTCTTTAAAACGGGAAGACCCATCACCTCTGGAGCTTAATTCTATTAAGTACTTACTTTCGTAATCGTAATTAACACGACTAAAGAATCCCAGGGTACGAAGAGTACTGATATTTTGTTGTAAGGTTACAACACCGGTTGCAACAGCAAAAGAAGCCAGATCATCATTTGATAAATTAGTTTGCTTGGCTTGCATAGTTGTATAACGGAAATCTGTATATTGACTGCCGGCAACTGCAGTAAAATGGTGTTTGTCATTCCACGTATGTTGATAGGTGGCATAAATATCAATATTACTTCCTGTTTCAGAATACCTGTTTTCGGTATATGCGTTTTCTACAGCTCCTGAAGTAAATGTGCCCATTACACCCAATTCACGGGAATACTGAAACGTATTATTACGGTATTTATTGACAGGATCTCTCATTCTATACCCGTACGATGCGGTAACAATCAGGCCTTTAGTAATATCAAGGTCAAACTGGTTGCTAAAGATAATATTTCGGATACTTTTTGAGTTGAATGTATTATTTGCTGTCAATGAACCTGAGTAACCTGTTCCTAAAGGAGAATTGGCATAAAGCTGATTGGTATACTGAACAATTGACCCATCAGGATTTGTCGGCATAAATGATGATGATGTATTTGCCTGTAGTGATGCTATTGTTTGTTCATATTCAGGGCGTCCGGGATATTTCATTTCCGTTTTATCCAGGTTGATATTATTGGAGTAACGTAACCGGGGAGTAATTTTTGCACTCATTTTTGCACGAAAGGAGTAGTCTTCATAAGAATCTCCAAAGATTCTGAAAATACCTTTCTGATTTAAATAGCGGCCACTTACATAATAATTGAACCTGTCATCACCGCCTGTAATTGAAATGTTATGTTCTTGTTGCGTACGTGTACGATTATAATAGTAACCATACCAGTCGAAGTTGGCATAATAATAATATTTTCCGTCCGGTCCTACTTCTACCCACGGACGTCCGGGTTGTTCTGTTTTATCATTACGCCGATCCAGTAATTTCTGAAGTTCTCCGTTAGCTTCCGGATAAAGTAACATATCGACCCCGTTGTAAGCATTGTAGAATCTGTTGCTGAGCACAACCTGATCATAACCGGTAGTTATAAAGTCGGTTGATGTAGTATTTTCGGACCAACCGAATCGCCCTGAATAACTGATTTTTGCTTTGCCTGCCTTTCCAGTCTTTGTGGTGACCAATACTACACCCGCTGAAGCTTTTGCTCCGTAAATGGATGATGCTGAAGCATCTTTCAGGATAGAAACAGATTCAATATCATTTGGATTAATTTGCTTGAGACTGACTTCGATGCCATCCACCAGGATTAACGGCGATCCCGAATTTACCGATATGGCTCCGCGGATATCAATTGAATAATTTGATTCGGGAGATCCGGTGCCGAACTTGATATTTACTGCCGGGTCGGCACCCTGCAATGCATTCGCAGCAGAAACAACAGGACGATTATTAATGTCTTTAGCTGAGATGGTTGAAATGGCACCTGTCAAATTCATTTTTTTTTGTGTTCCGTATCCAACAACAACTATTTCATCAAGTGCTTTAAAATCATCTCCAAGAATAATTTTGTAATTATCTGCAATACCAATTCTTAAAACACTTTGCTTAAACCCGATATAAGAAATTGTAATTTGTGATTGTTCCGGTACTTCCAGAGAAAACAAACCATCTACATTCGTAATTGTTCCGGTACCCGATCCTTTAAGGAATAAAGAGGCACCTATGATAGGTTCGCCTTTGGAGTCAACGACTATACCTGTAATTCTTTTATGATTGAATTTAGAATCCGATTTTTCTTTTGGTGCTTTTTCAACCAGGTATAATTTGTTATTTTTGATTTCAAAACCAACATTTGTTCCATCCAACAATTGTTTCAAAGCATCCTCAACCTGTACGGAATTGACGTTTATACTAATCTTACGATTAACATCGACCAATTGTTCACTAAAAACCAGTGATAACCCGGTTTGATGTTTAATGGAATTCAATGCTTTCTCGAAAGGCACATTATGTAAGGAAAGTGAAACCTTCTGTGCTGATAAATGGATTGTAAATAACGATAGAAAAAAGAACAGTAAAATTGTTTTTGAAATAAATCCGGTTAATTTATACATTTCTTGCTTTTTGATTGTTTCCTCTTTTTGTATTGAAATAAACACATGATTCAAAAAAAGGTATGAGTCGTTTTTGGATAAAAAAAATAACCAATTGATGATATTTGTATTAAATACAATATAATCAAAAGGTTATTGCAGTAACTAAATAATGAAAATTATTTTATTTCAGCGACGACACCATGAAATTATTATTGCCCTTTGCACTAAATTTTATTTTTGAAACCTTTTCAAGATCAGTCAGAATTTCAATGGCATTTACTTTACTGGTTGAAATGCTGAATTTATAATTCAAAAGCAAAGAATCTTTCACATCAAATTTCACTTCGTATTGTCGTTCAAGTGTTATTAAAATGTCTTTTAGAGGAGTCCTGTAAAAGTTCAGACTTTTGGTGCGCCAGGCAGTATGAACGGTCATATCTTCTGTCTTATTTACGGTACAAATGCCTGAATTCTTATCATAATCGGCATTTTGGCCTACCTTTAAAGTATACACGTTATTACTTTTATCACTAATATTTACACTTCCCTCCTCCAGTGCAACATAAATCCTACGGTCGTCGGAATATGCTTTCACATTAAATTTTGTACCGGTTACTTTTACATTGATTTCATTCAGGTTTACTAAAAATGGTCGTCCGGTCTCTTTTGCTACCGAAAAGTATGCCTCACCTGTGAGTTTCACTTTACGACTAAAAAGACCGAATGATTTCGGATATTGCAAATGTGAACCTGAATTTAATTGCACTGTACTTCCATCCTGCAACACTACCTTCATTTGCTCACCAAAAGGAACTACGACTTCAGCCATTTCATTGTATGAAAACACGCCCGAACGGTTGGCTATAAATGTAAAAGTACCTGCCAGCAATATAAATGGAATTATAATTGCTGCAGCCACCCTAAAGCGATATGACCGTGACCGGAATTTCAGTTGTGAAAAGATTCTTAACTTCATTTGTTCTGAAGGGATTTCGTTGTCCGTCCATTCTGAAATTATTTTTTCATCCAACAGGTTTGATTCATTGTCGAAACGATGAGAAAAATACTCCTTTCCTTCATTAGTAGTAAACCATGCTGCTGCCTGACTGGCTTCGTCTGTTGTTGCAGATTTAGAAAGCACTTTATCGATAATTTTTGTCTCCATAGTATTGCATCTATATTAATTATCTGTTAATATTCAATTAAACAGTCATCCAATATAAAAGTATGAGTTGGTAGCTTAAAAAACTTAAGAAAAATATCTGATTACTATTAAAACGATCACTATTTTATCAAATTGAGTTCGTAATAATTTGATTACCTGTGTGTAATGCGATTTTACGGTTGGTACTGAGATTTTCATTGTGTAAGCAACTTCCTGATTCGTCATTTCCTGTTGGATTTTCAACAGACAAACTTCACGTTTCTGTGGAGGAAGTTGATCAATGAACCTGTATAAATGCGACTTAAAATCGGCATCTTCCAGTTTTGGTAAAAAATTGGTTTCCTTTTCGTCTATTAGTTGGGCTAACTCATAGTTTTTCTGAATCGCCATATTATTATGCCTGATTTCATTCAGAATATAATTTTTAAGAATGGTAAACAATAAGTTTTTAATCCCTGTTTTATAGTCAAATGTTTCCCTACCTTCCCACAATCGCATAAAGGTATATTGCACTGCATCCTCAGCATAAATATCCGACATTAAATACCGGCAGGCAAGAACATACAAATACCTGTGATAGGTATCGAAAACAATTGAGAATGCTTTTTCATTTCCTTCACGAAGCTGACTAAGCAATTCGAAATCGATGTTTATAAAGTTATTTTGCATTAACAAATTACAGAATTTTTAAAATAATCAGAATTTTTTATCTAAAAATGCAAACGTACATCTATCATGTTTCGTTGATATTACAATTCGTTTCTTTAACTCCTTAATAGTGTTTGAGAATTCTTACTGTGTCAATTTTGTGACATTCGTGCACAACTTACTGTAATTGTCAATATCTGTTTTTTTTGTTGAAATTTGAATTATGTCAAGTTGACAATGTCAAACAACAAAGTAATCATGATATATGGTTGAATTTACGGTATTGAAATTCAACCGGTTTTTTTATTGTCTTGGTGCGTGTTTAACTAATAACTTTTCGTATTTTTGGCAAGTGAAAAATCAACCTTACTCCATTCCTCTAAAAACAAATTGAATAACTGACATTATTGAAAGTAATTATTTAAAAAAATCAGTTTAAAAAAAACCAAAAATGACCAAACCAAAACACGTAGTAATGATTGCCGCATTGGCAATAACCATGACCGGACTACTAACGAACTGTAGCAATCCTTCAAAAAAGACCGTCAGGTCTTCTAACGGAACTGACAGCACTATAATAACCTCAGGGAAAAACGAAACAGAGGATGAAATTCCACAAATTACGGATACCACAGGATATAACAAAAAAATGCTTGCCCTGGCCAATGGAGACACTACCGGACGCTGGCCTGTCAAAAACCAACCGTATCCTCTGCCGGGAGCACTCTTACCCGAAAAAAGGATCGTGGCATATTACGGTAATCTTTTTTCAAAAAGAATGGGTATTTTAGGCCAGTTGCCTCCCAGGGAAATGTTAGCCAGATTAGATATTGAAGTAAAAAAGTGGGAAAAGGTAGATCCTGCAACTCCTGTTCAACCTGCACTTCATTACATTGCTGTCGTGGCACAGGGGTCTCCCGGTAAAGATGGAAAATTCCGTTACCGCATGCCGGATAAACAGATAGATTCTGTGCTGGCTATTTCAAGGATGCGAAAGAACATGATAGTTTTTCTGGATATACAGGTTGCACAAAGTAACATTAAAGCTGAATTGCCCTTACTGGAAAAATACCTGAAAATGCCGAATGTACACTT
>Ga0302173_10001268_pt1 | contig 12774 bp, 7 predicted proteins | sample I_Fen_N3_1_FD_198785 | JGI IMG/M metagenome (GOLD analysis project Ga0302173, IMG submission 198785) | Peat permafrost microbial communities from Stordalen Mire near Abisko, Sweden - I_Fen_N3_1 | ecosystem: Environmental > Terrestrial > Soil > Wetlands > Permafrost | place: Sweden: Abisko... | reverse complement strand
CACAGCGGTACCTATATGCGATACCGAATTGGGTAGCTCATCCATTGTTTTCGAACAGCCACACCACAAAAACATACAAGCTGCCAACACAGCTGTTTTCATACTAATTGTTTTCATACTATCTGTTTGTTAATTTAAATTTATTTTTGGATTTTTCACAAAAGCGAGCATAACTGTGCATCAATGACAGTAGCATATTATAACAAATCAGGAACTGCTTCCCTTATGGTCAGCAGTACACCCGTCATCTCCTTCTCCACCAGGAACTGAATAATCGATTGTATCAAAATCAATGCATATTGAATACACAACTACATTCAGAACTGTAGCTCCTATAAAATAAACAACCAGACCACCAGCAAAATTTCCTCCGGCCACACATGCTATTGCAATGGATACAGTTACAACTAGCACAGCAAAAGTTACAATAAATTTCCAATTGTTTGTTTTCTTTGCTTTCTGGTGTTCATCTCCTACCTTTGCTGCCGAAAGACTGGCCACTGCAACACCGATTTCAGCACTACTCAAATTCTGAATTTCGGCATTCACTACAGCGGTACCTTTATGCGATACTGAATTCGGTGTTGCATCCATTGTTTTCGAACAGCTACACCCTAAAAATATACAAGCTGCCAACACAACTGTCTTCATACTTATTATTTTCATACGAATCGACTTTAATATTAAATGTAACAATAAAAAGACATAAGCACATTGCCAACACAAACAGGTGGACGGGAGAATTCACGTCATCCTACTCCTACTACACCACCACCTCCTTCATTAGGATCAGGAGCGGTACCGGGACCAAATATATCCGGATCAGTTATCTTACAGTCAAAAACCGCTGAACACACACATAAATCTGCAATAATACCTCCCACTAATCCAATCATAAAAACACCACCAAGTCCTCCAGTTGCAACTGAAGCTGCAGACATAGCAACTACTACTGCAACACATATAACCACCGCAGTAATAATTCTTTGAATACGTTTCCAATCAATTTTTTTCTTTGCTTTCTGTAGTTCAGATCCCCCCATTACACCCATTGGATTGGTAGAGGCGGCTAACGCGGACGAATAAACCATATAATCGATGGTATTAGTCATATTCTTTGACATCACAGAGAACGCAGTCAATAAAGAGCTAGCTTCATTTTTACTCAACCTACCGAAGTTGACGGTCTTTTGATATGTATCAATAAACGATGTCATCCCCGATTTAAAGTCATCCACTACGAACGCCTGCTGATCACTGCATTTTACGAGACATGACTGCACATACACTCCCAGTTTCGATTGAAAATCATTCAGGTAAAACTGATACGCGCTGGAGCTTTTTGCCATCGATTTAGCAAAAGCTCTTTTAGTTCCCCCTGCAATCAACTTACGGACACACTCAGGTGCATCAGCGTCGTCAACTGCATCAAGCTGTTTTAGCGACTTTGCCAAGTCAGTTTTCATTGCTTCAAGTTCCGGAGCCACCTCCTGCTTAAGTTGAGCATATTCCACAGCAAAATTAGCCCCATAAATATCTTCCATGCTATTGATCATCTTCGATTCGGCATCCTTGGCATCCACGTTTATCTTGTCTTCGGTGAGCATTTTTGCCCTTATCTGATCCAGATTGGTGGCATACGAAAAAGCATTGGCCACTGCAACACCGATTTCATCACTACTCAAATTCTGAATTTCTTCATTCACCACAGCGGTGCCTATATGCGATACCGAATTGGGTAGCTCATCCATTGTTTTCGAACAGCCACACCACAAAAACATAAAAGCTGCCAACACAGCCGTTTTCATACGAATTGTTTTCATACGAATAGATTATAAAGTTGTATAATAAAAATAACAAATTATCATGATCTGTATGTCGCGTTTCACAACTGTACTATTCAATAAACATCCCCAAACAAGAGATAGAATGCGGACAAGAAAATACTCATTTAGTACATCCCCGTCGGAATGATTTACAATCAATTACAGTTTTATTGTTTTTATCGCCTTTATCATTTAAGTGTTAAAAGCTATGATTCATTCCCGACGGGGAGACTAATATTCAGGCTTCTTCATTAGTCACAGTCATCGGCCCTACTTGTATTACATCCGCATTCTAGTCATCATTTCCGATTGTTTTAAGATATTGAATATTTGTATCTGGCAAATTCCGTCTTTTAACACCAAATACAGGCTGCGAAATACTATCCACTACTGGTCTCATAATAATACGAAACTCGCTACTCCAAATCATAGCTATAAAAAATGCACCTGTAGCAATTCCAGCTATTGCAATACCTATTCCTGCGCCACCTCCTGCATACACACCAAGCGCCACAACACCAATAGCCACAGCTGCTACTATAACAGTACCTACAATTTTGCCAAAAAGTTTCCAATCAAATTTTTTCTTTGCTTTCTGTAGTTCAGATCCTCCCATTACAGCCATCGGATTGGAGGCGGCAGCTAACGCGAATGAATAAACAGTATAATCGATAGTATTAGCCATATTCTTAGACATCACCGACAATGCTGTCAATAAAGAGCTAGCTTCAGTTGTGCTCAACTTACCGAAGTTGACAGTTTTTTGATAAGTATCTATAAACGAAGTCATCCCTGATTTTAAATCATCCAACACGAACGCCTGCTGATCGCTGCATTTTACTAGATATGACTGCGCATACACTCCCAGTTTCGATTGAAAATCATTCACGTAATACTGATATGCGCTGGAGCTGTTTGCCATCGATTTAGCAAAAGCTCTTTTAGTACCCCCTGCAATCAACTTGCGGACACACTCAGGTGCATCAGCGTCGTCAACTGCATCAAGCTGTTTTAGCGACTCTGCCAATTCTGTTTTCATTGCTTCAAGTTCGGGTGTCACATCCTGCTTAAGTTGAGCATATTCCATAGCAAAATTTGCCCCATAAATATCTTCCATACTATCGATCATCTTCAATTCGGCATCCTTGGCATCTCCGTTTATTTTGTCTTCGGTGAGCATTTCGGCCCTTATCTGATCCAGGTTGGTGGCATACGAAAAAGCATTGGACACTGCAACACCGATTTCAGCACTACTCAAATTCTGAATTTCGGCATTCACCACAGCGTTGCCTATATGCGATACCGAATTGGGTAGCTCATCCATTGTTTTCGAACAGCCACACCACAAAAACATACAAGCTGCCATTACAGCTGTTTTCATACTAATTGTTTTCATACGAATAGATTTTAAAGTTGTATAATAGAAGTAATAAATTGTCCTGATGTTTTTGCTGCGTTTCGCGACTGTACTATTCAATTCAAATTCTAAAAAAAAGAGATAGAATGCGGACACGAAAAAGATTCTTTTAGTACGTCACCGTCGGAATGATTCACATCAGTTACAGTTTTATTGTTTATCTCGCCTATATTATTTAAGTATAAAAAGCTATGGTTCATACCCGACAGGGAGACTAACATTCAGGCTTATTCATAATTCACATTCAACTGCCCTACTTGTACTACGTCCGCATTCTATTCATTTTTATTCTTCATCATACTATTTTACATACTAATATGTCTCAACTTTTATCTTATGATATTACATCGTGTACCCATCAGTGATTGCGAGATTACTCTTTTGTTCTGAATTCACAACAGCATGAAAGCTTATCTATTAGCATATCCGATAGAGTTATTGCTGGTATCGCGTTAATTAAAGATGAAGTAGCTCCCTGCTGCCAAAACCGAATACTGCAAATATAACGCTCTGAATTTAGCTAACAATACATTTCTTAGGGTCAATTAGGGTACATTTTGATAGATTTTTAGATACTCTGAGTTGATTCACTATTTTTATGCTACTGCGCATACCTTGTCCAGTGCGTTTTTTCATTTAATCGTTCGTGAGGCTTAGCTTGTAGCCATACAAAGGTAGTTTCTGTCGTTATAATTATATTAGGTACTTGGCCTCGGCAGTTTCTATACACAAATCAATATCTCTACACCATTATCAAACAAATCATTTGTTTCATCTAGGCAATAGTGAGCCAATCCTACACATCGCGTTTAGCAAAGTATATAACATGAAATCTAAACTTAAAAAAAGTAGGGTTAACCACAAAGTGGCAACCCTACCTTTCATCAATAAATCGGACTCCAAAGAGTTAGAAATTACCATAAAGCAACCGGTGGAAATGTTTAAGACCCCAGCTAAATTACTGTTTGCAACACTAAATCATATTGCGGTTTTCACCAGCAGTGGAAACTGATTTATTTCATTTTCATAGTCAAGGCAAACCGATACAAAAGTCTAATAAAGTATCGAGGTTACAGTTATATCTCCAAAGCAAAAGTACTAGCTTTTCATCACAATACACTCTTTCACAAGGGTACACTAAGGGTACACAAATACAAATAAAAGTAGCAGATAGTTACTAGCTATAGGTCTCAGCTGGTGGTACACAGCTTTCAATATCTCTACACCATAACCGGACAAATCATTTGTTTCATCTAAACAATAGAGAGCTCATCTCATAACTCGCATTAAGCAAAGTATACAACTTGAAATCTAAACTTAAAAAAAGTAGGGTTGACCACAAAAGTGGCAACCCTACTTGTCATAAATAAATCTAGCTCCTAAGATAAAAAATACCATAAACTAACCAGTGTTAACGTTCAAAACCCAGGTTGAATCACTCATGGAACTCTAATTCATATCCGACTTTCACAAGCAGTAGAAACTGATTTATTACATTTTCATAGTCAAAGCGAACCGATACAAAGAGTCTGACAAAGTATCGGAGTTTCAGTATATCTCCAGAGCAGAAATACAAGCTTTTCATCACACAATACATTTTCATAAGGGTACACAAAGACAAATATGTCAAACAAAGTATACAACTTGAAACCTCAACCAAAAAAAAGGTAGGGTTAACCATAAAGTGGCAACCCTACCTGTCATCCATAAATCCAGTTCCTAAGATACAATCACCACAGACTAACCAGTGGTAATGTTCAAAGTCCCGGTTGAAGCACTCATGGAACTCTAATTCAAATCCTACTTCACCTGATTAGGAAACTGATTTATTTCTTTCTATAAACCGGGATGAACCGATACAATGACTCTTCAAAGTTTCGGCGTCTGTTACATCTTCGTGACAAATATACAAGCTTTTCATCAATTATTTTTCAATCACAAGGGTACATAAAGGGTACATAATGATAAATAATTCTCTTGTTAATCGACAAACATAACTCAACATTATGTATTATTTCTTCAAAAATAGATTGGCTCGGTTTTGTGCATTAGCCCTTATATTATAATAATAAAAAGGATAATCGTAACTATGGTACACACCGGGGCCGAAACCCAGGGTCAGATTTTTGTCTATCGCAGTGCTACATATCAAAACACCTTTGGATACATTCACTTTTGCATCGGCATATTGCGGCATTTGCGTAAAAAGATGAGTGCTAGGGCTAGGGAGGTACGAGCCCAGTCCTTGAGCGGTAGTGGCAACGGTCTCTTCTCTTGTCCAGCTAATGGGATTAATCACCAGTCCAATGTTGTTGCCCACTACCAGATTGCCTCCGGCTGCAACAGCGTCCGATTGCGTATTGTACGAAATAATCACGCCGGTATCATCAGGCCCGGTAGCAAACTTCAGATGAGGGTTCTTACTCAGGTAGGCAGCTGTAACCGGATAACCGATAACGTAGGCGGCTATCATCCGTTTGTACACATCGGGGTGGTCTTTCATATACCCTGAAAGCAAGAAAAGCATAACATTTGATCCCTGCGAATGACCGGCCAAAATAAAGGGACGATTGTTGTTGAAATGCTGAATATAGTAGTCGAAAGCGGCTACACCATCCGTTGTAGGAATACCACCAATTAGCGCATCGCGTTCGTTCTCGGGCAACCTCAGCGTATAGCCTGCGTCAGCCTGTCGGTAATAGGGTGCGTAAACATTACCTACTGTTTCGAAGGCAGTGGCTTGGCGCATATAAACAGCAGCCGATCCTTTGAGCATCGTGGCATCGTCGATAGTGCAGATGTTCGGCTTGGTGGAGTCAACTTTGTTCCAACAGGTAGGATAAAGATAAAAGACATCCACCGTTTTGCTAGTAACCGGGATACTTAACCAATGGGATGATTGAGAATAATCGGTCGCCTTCGTGTCAGCCGACACCTCATCGGATGAGCAGCCGGCAGTTAAAACAAGGCAACTCACCAAACTCATGAACACTCTCATGGGTCTCAAAATTTTTAATGTATTCATTTCCGTTTTATTAATGGGAATTAAGGATAAAAATATATGTTACTATAAATTGGTCGTACATGTGCTCAGATAAATTTTGTGAGAATTCATTAAACGTATTGCTAACAGCAATTTTGGCTAGTTTCGCTCCTTCTGCTTTCGGATATCAGTTTGCGTTACGATGATGATTATTCATATAGCGCTTCGTCCCTTCGGGTCATCCGTGATCACTTTCATCGTTTCTTTTTGCAGTGCAGTGTATCTATGGTAAAGATTTCTGATTTTACATCAAGAGCTTCGATTAGCTTGCACACTGTTGGCAACTCATATTCTTTGCTGCTCCCGGTTATTTCACTAGCAAGTACAACGCCTCGTTGTACGGAAAAAACTCTTACCAGACATACAAAATGTTGATATGAACTGTCGTAATTTGCAATAGTACCTGTTATATCTTTCGCCGCCGTTATTGTTGTGTAATCATTTCCCATCTGTACATATTGAGCAGCCCACTCGACAAACGCAGTACAAAATGACTCAAAGTCAATACTTCTCAAGGTCAATCTAATGGTGAGATGTGAAGGAACCTTATGAAGTAATCGAAAAGTTTGTTGAAACTCGTTGTTATAAGTCTTTAAAAATCGGCCTATTTCACGATAGCCATAATAACCACACATATTGGCCATCATACACATTAGCAAAAGATCTGTCATCTGGTGACGTCGCCCGAAACGGGAACGCTTGTCTTCTGCTTTTGATAGCATTTCTTGTAATGTCATGCTGTATTTATCTGTGTTTTATATGTCAATTCAATCATCTCAATAAATTTATGAAGCTATATCAATTATACCTGCCTTTCGTTCATTACTGAAATGTGTTTTCTTCTGGTTTCTGGAAAGTATGTACTCAATACTATTTAATGATATGTTGTAGCAAATTAAGAAATATATCATTAATAAATTCGACTTTCTTATTAGTTCATTTAAACCGGAAAATTGCTGTAATCTATTATCAATAGTCAATTCTATGCCTATTATTGTCGGCGGTGGTAGAAACAGAACTGGAAAAGTGGCTTCTGAGATTACAGCAAAAGGTTTTGTTCTACTAAAAATATGGATTATTATGGATGTAAAATACATACAATGGCAAATCTTAGACCCGGTACAATTCCGTGTCCTGACAGTATAATTATTACTTCTGTCGAAGACAAGGTTTTGACCGTTTTCAACTTACTTTGATGAAAAACATTTTAACGATAACAAAAGAAAAACTCAAGACTTTGAAATACTTACTCCCATAAAAGGAATGAAAGGGCAGACAGAAGAAATGAAACAAAGAAATGAAGCATTCAATGACTTTTTCTCATGTGCGGTTTCAAAGGTCAGACATCCGATAGAGTTCCTGTTTAACTAATCAAATAAAATAAAAAAATCATAGAGCGATGAAAGTTATATCAACAGCCGAATTGCTTATTCATTTGTTTGGCAAAATGGCAATTCCTTTCATTTATCTAGTCTTTTAAATACTGATACATATTATTGGTCAACAATAGTTAATTTATCAATTAACTATTGTTGACCAATAAGAGATGTTACGGCTATTACCCCTTACATTTTACTAATAATCCACCAGTTGGTACCATCCGATTGGAAAGTCCATCCCTGATACTGAACCGAACATGTTACACCTGTGCCAGCTGGGCTATCATCAATTGTACCTCCTGCTGAGATTACCGTTACAGTACCAGTAGCAATATATTTAATATTGTATTTTTTGCCAGAACAGGTTGTTGCATCTGGTAATGTAATAGTTGCCGTTGCTGCATTCACCAAAATAGTTTCATCAGTCAATGAAGCAGTATAACTACCTGTTTTAGTTAATATTGACATTCCTTGTTGATCTAGCTGCGAGCGGGTACCATTATCGATAGCTGTGAAATAGAGATGTGCTCCGTCGTACTCTATTGCACCGGCTTCGGTTGTACCTAAATTTGTACCGGCAGTCAGTTTCAAGGGAGCCGATCCTGCAACACTTGCCCCTGCAGGCAGTTGAAGACGCGCAGTAGGCGTTACTACCCCTATACCTATTTTACCACCCGTAACATGATCTGTTACTACATTATTAGATGGAGCTTGGTTTGTACTAGTACCCGTACCAAACAGCACACCACCTATATTGAGGCCATTGGCCGTAGCATTCGGCAAGGTGATGTTGGTACCTATTATAATATTATTATCTCCAATATGGTTGGCAGCATTCTCATATGCTACCTTATAACCTATCAACGTACTATGTGAAGCATTGATTGCGTGATAACCAGTCGTTGCACCTATAAAATTGGAATTACTGGCATTTGTGGCACCATTACCAGCTATAAAACCAATAAAATTGGAAGAATTGGCATTTGTGCAATCCTTACCGGCATATCTACCTAAAAATAAGCAATCACTAGCACTTCCGGCAGCAAAACCAGCACTCTGACCAATAAAAGTGGATCCAGTAGTATTTGTAGTATTTTTACCCGCATCCACTCCAAGAAAAATAGAATTAGTGGAACCTACTGCACTATTACCGGCACCAAGTGATGTGGACATAAGGTTACCACTATTAATACCATTCACCACACTAATCCCTGCAGAGAAAGAAGAAGAAGACCAACTGGTTCCATTGTACACAAATGTGGCAGAGGTATTGGGGTTTATATTCCCATTCGCATAAATTAAATCTTTTGATCCGTTATTACTTACAGTAAAAATACGGCCTGGAGCTTCAGTAGGTGTTGCAATAGTTAGGGTAGCAGGAACAGAACTTTGATCTATAATTATACCGGCGAAACTAGTAACTGTAGCAGCATCTATGGTATAGGTAGCTGCTGTGTTGCTAGCAGTGGTGGTACCCAATACATTACCACTATTCGGTGTCCAGCTTAGGAGTCCGGCACCATCAGTAGATAATACCTGTCCTGGAGTACCGGCAGAAGTTGGCAAAGTTAGTACATAATTAACAGAAGTCGAAGCCGAAGCCAGAAGTCTTACTAAATGAGAATTAGCTGTAAAGATCAACCCTTTGTTATCTGCAAAATTGGCTGACCCGTTAAAGTTAATTCCAGCGCCGCTCGTATTTATAGCTCCCGTAAATGTTGGGTTGTCAATAGGAGCATAAGCTGTACTTGAATAGGCATTCGTACCTAAGACTCCACCAGCTCCGATACTAAGAGTTGCACCATCGTTACCTGTTAAACCTAAACTATTATTAACCGTCAATGTTTTGGAAGTTGTACCTCCCGCTACTGTAAAACCGTTAGATTGTGCCGCAAGTGTCAACCCATTTACCGAAGTTGGAGTAATCGCACCTAAACCAATCGTTAAGGCAGGCGTTGATGTGTTTGTAGCCCATGTGGCAGTAACCCCATTGTTAGCTGCAGCTGTTGATACCGCAGTAACTGTTCCTGCAGTTGACCAAGTACCATCACCCCTCCAAAAAGTGGTTGCCCCAGCACCTGTTCCACCATTAAGATTCGTAACAGGTAAGTTGCCTGAAACGTGAGTTGCTAAACCTATCTTTCCCCACAAAGGAGCCACTCCAGCACCTCCAGAAAGTAAAGAATTTCCGGTTGCAGCGTCCGCTAGTTTCGACAATGCTGTTGTAGTTGAAGCAAAAAGCATATCACCAACTGCATAAGAACTTTGACCGGTTCCACCGTTGGCGGCAGCAACAATTCCGGAAACATTACCTGCGGTTGTTGCCGTTGCAGCATTTCCTGTAGTGTTTTGGTTCAATGTTGGGAAGTCTCCTGCAACGGCTATACTTGGAGCACCAGTAACAGTAGTATTCTTTAAAATTCCGGTAGCCAAACTTCCAAGAGAAACATTATTTATCTGTTTTACAGTGGTTGCACCACTGTTATTCATAGTAACATCACCATTCATCTGTACTATTGCGTTATTAGAAGCGTCAACACCTATAATAAACTTACCGCTGGTCAAAGGTGTAATTTTAGCGGCAGTTACAGAAGCGGCAGCGATCCTAGGTACATCGGCTGTACCGGCTAAATCACCAGCCAACTTGATCTTGCCTTTAGTTGAGGCATCAGCATCGACTGTTGCCCCAGCTACAATGGCACCATCAACATACGTCTTTACTGCATTTTGAGTTGGGAAAAGAATATCGCTCGTTCCTAATGTAGTAGTTGCAGATTTATTCCCTGTATTTTCTTTTGTCAATAAAGCTGCAACAGATGCGTCACTTAATACCTTGCTTGCATCAGAGGTGTTTTCCACATTGCTTAATCCTACATCGGATTTAGATAATGTTATATTCCCACTCAATGCATGTCCGTTTACAGTAATAGTTTTGTCGACCTTAGCTGCTGTTCCTGCTACAATGGCACCATCAACATACGTCTTTACTGCATTTTGAGTTGGGAAAAGAATATCGCTCGTTCCTAATGTAGTAGTTGTAGATTTATTCCCTGTATTTTCTTTTGTCAATAAAGCTGCAACAGATGCGTCACTTAATACCTTGCTTGCATCAGAGGTGTTTTCCACATTGCTTAATCCTACATCGGATTTAGATAATATTACATTCCCGCTCAATGCCTGTCCGTTTACAGTAATAGTTTTGTCGACCTTAGCTGCTGTTCCTGCTACAATGGCACCATCAACATACGTCTTTACTGCATTTTGTGTTGGGAAAAGAACATCACTGGTCCCTAATGCAACTGCTGTTGATTTATTGGCCAACACTTCTTTCTCTGACAATGCAGTAGCAGTTGCGGTACTTACCGGCTTGCTAACATCAGATGTGTTATCAACATCGCTTAATCCCACATCGGATTTAGATAATGTTACATTCGCACTCAATGCCTTTCCGTTTACAGTAATAGTTTTGTCTACTTTAGTTGTTAAACCAGGAACGCTTGGTGAAGCGGCTGTACCGCCTAAATCGCCTGTCAACATAATCTTCCCTTTTGTTGTTGCATCAGCATCTACTGTTGCTCCAGCTACAATGGCACCATCAACATAGGTTTTTACTGCATTTTGTGTTGGGAAAAGAACATCACTGGTTCCTAATGCAACTGCTGTTGATTTATTGGCCAACACTTCTTTCTCTGACAAATCATTAGCGGTTGCTGTGCTTATTGGCAAATCTGATGCGGTAATTATTTTTAAAACTCCCGCACTCGACACCACAATATTATCGGATGTTGTACCAGTTGCCAGACCTTTTATTGATAAGGTTTTCCCATCAACATCAATTTCGGTATTAGCATTTAATTTACCACCCAAAGTAATTTTGCCATTCGTCACAGTCAGACCATTAGCAACATCAGCGTCTACAATCAATCTGTGCCACATACTTGCTCTCCAATAGTAATATCCGGGTACAATCCCAGTATCCTCGGCAGTATTATACACTATCATAGATTCTACAGGAGATGTAATTGTTGCTTCATCAGTTAATCCTCTAAGCGCGACCCGAGGTAGAAGCACGCCCTTGTTGGTTGCGAAAACATCAAGTATGGATGACGAATTTGGAGTCCGGGTTCCAATTCCTACGGATCCATCTGTTTGAGCACTAACAGATGTGGCTACTGCTGCAAACAGTGATAAGATTGTTAATACTTTACTGATTCTTTTCATTGTGGTATGTTATTTATTATTTTAATTCAATATAGTTATTTTTAGTATTTCTATCATTCAGTTATATCCGGCGTCACTATCACACAACTGTTATTGTGGTTTAGTACATATTACTTTTTCGTAACATTATCAACAAGACAACTGAATATATAGCTGCCAGATCTTAATAGTACGAGCACTTTGCACTTTACAGTTCAAAACGTGGTTGGTCTCAATCACTATCAATAATTCACCAACTACCCCTACCCTCTTAAGCGCAAAGCTCTCGTCTTATTTTATTTAAATGCTATCTATTAAATTCACGATTCTTGTTTCCAGTCATTAATTTCCTACTTGAATCCATTCATCACCATCCCACTGAATAGTCATTTTATTTCCAAGTGTAGTACCATCAATTGCATTACCCGAAAGTATTTTGTTAGTCGTAAGATCAACTGCTGTTTTCACAGTTTGTGAAAGTATAATATTATACTCCGATAGGTTTATTATCCTAAAAGTTCTACCAGCAACATCGGCAGTAGGTAATGTGAAATTTGCATTGGCACTAGCACCCTTCAGTACCACTGTATAATCAGTCAATTTAATAGTATAATTAGTTGTCGTTTTAACGAATGGAAAAACTCCGAGATCAAAGGTCGCAGGAGTCCATTTCGAGCTGGTAGTGTTATACGTAAGCACCTGATTTGCGGTTGGAGTAGTAGCAGCAACTTCAACACCCTGTATTTTGGCAACAGTATTATCACCATAAGTTCCGGTTACATCCCCTGCAAAAGTGGCTGTCTTATCTAATTTGCCATCGTTCAGCACCTTACCTTGGTTTGCACTTAAAGCATGGCTGGCATCAGTAGAAGTCAATACATCTTCAACGGTAGTAGTGGTCTCAGCTGC
>Ga0302173_10001267_pt1 | contig 12774 bp, 10 predicted proteins | sample I_Fen_N3_1_FD_198785 | JGI IMG/M metagenome (GOLD analysis project Ga0302173, IMG submission 198785) | Peat permafrost microbial communities from Stordalen Mire near Abisko, Sweden - I_Fen_N3_1 | ecosystem: Environmental > Terrestrial > Soil > Wetlands > Permafrost | place: Sweden: Abisko... | reverse complement strand
GCTAATAATAAATTAAATGGTGCTTATTAGTGCATCTGCTTTTTGTTTATCTATAACAAGTGTAAAGAAAACACTTGTTTCTGAGAAAACATATACCGAAAATTATGTTTTACAACACGAATTCGCACAAATGCAAGGAAATTGCGTCTGTTTTGGTATAAAAATGCTTAAAATGGAATTTAGCACTAAAGTTGAGACAGAGAAAGAGCTTTTTTGCGTCAACAATTCCGACGGATAGTATCCGCCCAGAGTAGGGAATGAAGCAAAAACCAAGGATAAAGCAGGAGTTATAAGGTTTAATCTTCGGCATGGGCTGACTAACCAATCACTTCTTTTTACTTACACAGTTTTGGGGATAGTCATCCCTCCGTCGGCCGCGTGGCCATTGACGTCGGCCGCATGGCTTTTCTTCACGGCCACGTGGCTTTCGTCGTTGGCCACGCGGCTTTCGTCGTCGGCCGCGTGGCTTTTCATGTCGGCCGTGCGGCTTTCGTCATCGGCCGCGTGGCTTTCGTCGTTGGCCACGTGGCTTTCGTCGTCGGCCGTGCGGCTTTCGTCGTCGGCCGCGTGGCTTTCGTCGTCGGCCGCGTGGCTTTTCTCAACGGGCACGCGGCTTTTCTCAACAATCGCACGTAATCTGCTCAATAAAGACTGTCGGAAAAGAAAAAATACACGGCCCTCAAGGAAATAAGTTATAATACTGACAACTTTCTGTATTTCATCACAATACAGACCAAATAAATCACAACTATCTGAACAATATTCCCTGTTCAGAAGCTTTATTTTAGCCCTAGCAAAGCTTAGAAACAGCTCTTACAGATATCAGCCTAAAAAATAATAACATAAAATGTTGGTAGCATAAAAAAGCTTAACTAACTTTGGAGGGTAAAAATGGAGGGATGGGGGAATGTTCTGATATTGGGGAGAGATACTTGGTTCGATATTTATAAAGTATTATGAGGCGTAGGAAAAAAACATATAACAAATTGATTATTAGTTGAAAATATTTAACGAACGACCTTCTTTACGACATAAACATACGAATCTATAGCGACAAACTTTGCTTCTCATTCAGTTTTTCACGGACAATTTCTCACAAATTTCAGACAGAAAGAATTGAATATTTATCTTTTCGACTAAATTGACTAAAAATAAAATACAACTACAAAAAGGACATAATTTCAATTGACGAATATGGATGGAGAGTATAAGGAAAGATTACCATTTGGAATGGGAGATTTAATTGTCACAAAAAGTGATTTTCATATTCAGTTTTATTTTTCTGGACCAGACTTAAGGTACAATGGAACATTAATAAGAATCAATAAGAGTCAAATTGATATATACATTAAGGCTTATGAAAATAATTGGCGAAAATATGAAGAACTTCAGAATTTAAAAGACCTACTAGGAAATGAGTTTACGGTTGTAGGAGAAATGAATATGCAAATATCAATCGGAGGTTGGAAAAATGGAATTTGCATAGACAGTTATCATTTACCGTTAAACACTGAGAAAGATATAAAACAATTAATTGAATCATTTCTATGGGCGAAAGAAAAAGGGCAAGAAGTTATGAAATTCCTTGAATCGATTTAAAATCAATATAATCTAGTTAGGTAATGACTTAATTGAATCGACAGAAGAAAAATAAACTACAGACTACTATCCATGTCCTATGACTCGTTGTGAGTATAAGAAACTAATAAACAAGACTGATATCAATTTCCATCTCTACTCCCCAATCTCAATAATCCCTTTCTGGATTAGGTCTTTAATCTGATTGCGGACAGCTACCGACTGGTAAACATTCCGGGCATTTGATCCTACCGAGATGGTGATATGTCCTTCCTGATGAATGGCCGGAGAAACAAAGTCGCACAGCAAGGGTGCATCGCACACGCTGGTAAGTATTCCCAGTTCTTCGGAGTCGGCTTTAATGCGGGCATTTAGCTCATGATCTCCGGTGCAGACATAGACCAGAAAAAATCCTTCCAAATCACCTTTCTCATATTCTTTTTGGATAAAGGTGAAAGGCAACTGTTTAATCTCGGGCGTGAACTCGGGAGCAATTACCGTTACCTGAGTCACAAAGCGAGCCATAATGCTCCCTTTGTGTGTTGCCACTTTTCCACCACCAATAAGCAGTATTTTCTTATTGGTTACATTGATGGAAATGGGCAGAAATTGTAAGTCTTCTCTATTCATAGGATGTTCAGTCATGAAAGTTCAAACCGGCTGTAGTGGCCTTGATATATTGTTTTCGGATAACAAAGTCTCCGAAATGCTCTTCTGCATTTTTTGTTTTGGCATAATCGGCCAGAATGGGTGTGAGTGCTTCCAGGATTTGTTCTTCCGAAAGCATTTCTTTGTACAACTTATTCAGTCGTTGGCCCGTAAAACCGGCTCCCAGGTACAGGTTATACCGTCCGGGGGCTTTGCCTACCAACCCTATTTCGGAAAGGAACGGTCGTCCGCAACCGTTGGCACATCCTGTCATACGAATGGTGATGGGTGTTTCCAACAAACCGTTTGCTTCAAGAACTTTGTCGATCTTGTCTACCAGCGAGGGTAAATAACGCTCGGCTTCGGCAAAAGCCAGTCCACATAAAGGCAAAGCAGCACACGCAATGGAGTTACGGCGGAGTGCCGAAAGCTTATCGGAATCAATCACCTTGTATTTCTTCAGAATGGCTTCAATCTGAGGTTTCAGTGTTTCCGAAACCTGTGCAATGATTACATTTTGATTTCCGGTCAAAATAAATGTTCCCTGATGGATCTTGGCTATTTCCCGGATAGCTGTTTTGGCTAAATAACCGTTTTTGTCAACCAGCTTTCCTCCTTCTACAAAAACTCCATAATGCCAGAAACCGTCTTCGCCCTGCGACCAACCGTATTTATCGCCCAGCGTAGTAAAACCGTAAGCTTTTGCCAGTGCCAGTTTTATCCCTTTTATCCGTTCCAGCTCAGAGCGAAAGAAATCCAGTCCAAGGCGATCAATGGTATATTTTAAACGAGCATTCTTCCGTTCGGAACGATTGCCGTGGTCACGTTGAAAAATAAGCACAGCCTCAGACACATCTACGATCTGTTCTTTGGGAAAATAACCCACCACATCGGCCACACGCGGATAAGTGGCATTATTGCCAAAGGTATAAGCCATCCCCCCTCCTACCGTGAGATTATAACCCGTCAGTTGTCCATTTTCCACAATGGCAATAAATCCCAGGTCGTTAGATAAAACATCGGTATCATTCCGTGGTGGAATGGCAATGGCCGCTTTAAACTTCCGGGGCAGATAGGTTTTTCCATACAACGGTTCTTCTTCCTTTTCGCCTCCTGCCACCAACTCACCGTCCAACCATATTTCATGGTAAGCGGCAGTCTGAGGAGTCAGATGAGCCGAAATACGTTTCGCGTCTTCAGCCACTTTGGCATGTACCGGCGACTCAAAGGGATTAGCCGAACACATCACATTGCGGTTTACATCTCCACAGGCTGCAAGGGTATCGAGCAATGACTTATTTATTTCCTGAATAGTTTTCTTCAGATTTCGTTTAAATACTCCGTGAAACTGAAAAGCCTGCCGGGTGGTCAGCTTTATTGTTTTATCGGCATATCTGTCGGACAGTTCATCCATATCCAACCATTGCTGCGGCGTGGTAACTCCGCCCGGCACCCGGATGCGGATAAGAAAACTGTAAAGCGGTTCGAGTTTCTGATGTTTTCGTTCATCATCGATATCGCGGTTTTGTTGCTGATAGGTTCCGTGAAATTTAATCAGCACCTGATCGTCGGCTTTTAATGCTCCGGTTAAGGGGTCGTTTAAACTCTCGGTTATTGTTCCGCGCAGATAATTGCTGTTCTCTTTTATTATTTCAAAAGGAGAAGGTGCATTGGCTTCGGCTTCCGGAGAAGAGTTCAGCTGACTATCGTTGTTTTTTATGTCTTTATTCATACGTTTATTTTTATTTTAATAGACTTTATTCAGATTAACTTATTATACAAGAGAACTAACACTAAGGCACTAAGAACATAGAGCTACACTTAGTTTTAAATTGATGAGATTACCTGTCGGTTAAACTGGAAGAACACCTAGAATAAAACTATTCTATTCAAAAGAATTCAACACTGAGACACTAAGAACATACAGTTACACTAAGTTCTTAGTGTCTTTGTGCTAAAATCTAGTAATAAAAATGAAATAACCATTAAGGCATTTAGTTCATTTAGTATGCAAATCGGGAGTTGAAAAAAATAGTCCGTAGGACTTATATATCCATAGAATAAACAGATATGCATATTTGTTGTCCGTAGGACATTCACATTTTACCTTGTTTATCCCCTACGGGGAATTGGTTGTATCTTTTTCCATTTTCTATTGATATGTATTCCCTACGGGAAATAACTCATTATAAATAGAATGTAAGTGTTTTTATCTTTGTGCCCTCCATTTATATAAAACTCTTAGTGGTTCTTAGTGTACTTAGTGTCTTAGTGGTTACTCTTATTTTTGGTTATTAGTTCAATAAAATACAAGTGTTTTTATCTTTGTGCCCTCTATTTATATAAAACTCTTAGTGATTCTTAGTGTACTTAGTGTCTTAGTGGTTAATATTCTACTGATCTGACTTACTTTTATCCGGTATGAATCAATATACATCTAATTGTAATCGTTTATCTTTTTCTAAATTATCTACGTATTCCTGTGCATGTTCTTTGCTCATGACACCTTCTTTCTCTACAATCTTTACCAGAGTATCCTGCACGTGACGGGCCATATTTTTCATATCGCCACAGATATAAAAGTGTGCACCGTCTTCGAGCCATTGAAACACTTCCGATCCTTTTTCCAGCAAGCGATCCTGTACATAAACCTTCTTGTCTCCGTCGCGCGAGAAAGCAACATCCATATTGGTCAGTGCTCCGGTTTTCAGGAAATCCTGCCACTCTCTCTGATACAGGAACTCAGTTTCGAAGTTTCTGTTTCCAAAGAACAACCAGCTTTTCCCCCGTTTATCGGCTAGCTCCCGATGTTGAACAAAAGCACGGTAAGGAGCAATTCCTGTTCCGGCACCAACCATGATAATGGGTGTTTCGTCATCTTGCGGCAACCTGAATGCAGGATTTGATTCTATAAACAAAGGTACCTTTTCATCTTCCACCGATAGTTCCGATAAAAAGGTAGAACAGGTTCCACGTTTTGCACGCCCTGCATTTTCATAATTCACCACCCCTACTGTAAGATGCAACTCTCCCGGAAATGCTTTGGGACTTGAAGAAATAGAGTAATAACGCGGTTGCAAAGGACGAAGAATCTTTATCAGATTGATGGCATCAATTGTGGCAGGGTAATCCTGCAATAAATCCACAATATCACGCCCTTCGAGATAAGCTTTGAATTTCTCAGCATCTTCGGATAACTTTTGCAGTTTTTCGTTGGGGGCAAAGCTAAGGTAGCGGGCCACTACATCGGTTGTAATCTTTGATAATTCCACATCGCGGTAAAGTGCCGATTCCAGGTTCTTTTGTTTTCCATTAATCAATACCTGTTCGCCGGCATCCAAGCCTGTTTCGACCAGAACTTCATTAATTAAATCGACAGAGTTGACAGGTAAAACACCGGCCGCATCACCCGGTTCATAAGTAAGTCCCGGAGCATCTTCGGTGCTGAGTTCTATATGCAATGTTTGTCTCTTCGTACCTTTGCCATGCAATAAAATTTTTTCGAAAACAGGAGCTGAAAATGGATTCTTCTTTGAATACAACAACTCCTCTTTTTCCTGTTTAGTTTCTTGATTGGGAAGAACCATACGAAACTGCTGAGATGTTTCGGAAGCAGGAACTTCGCCTGTTGCAAAAGCAGGAATGGTAGATTGTAACCACTTTTCGGCCGCTGCTTCAAAATCAACATCACAGGCAATACGCGGAACAATACGTTTGGCACCCAGTTTTTCTAATTGGTCATCAAAATCCTTACCTGTTTTGCAAAACTGGAAATAGCCGGAGTCGCCCAATGCAAGTACGGCATAGTTGATACCATCCAGTTTAGGAGCCCGTTTACTATATATAAATTCATGCAACTCGCGCGCGGCAAAAGGAGGAACACCTTCGCCGTGGGTAGATACAATGATCAGTAAGTTTTTCTCTGATTGTAAATCGCGGACTTTGTAGTCGGCCATACTTTTCAGCGTTGCAGAGATATGAAGTTCTTCGGCCAGCTTCTTTGCTTTTTTTGCAAGTCCTTCGCCATTACCCGTACGCGAACCATACAAGATGGTTAATGTATTTTGTGTAGCCGGGGCTTTTACCACCGTCTGCAGTTTCGTATCGGGTGTTGCATGCTGAGCCGATAACCCGGCCAGATAACCCGAAGCCCAAAGCAATTGCTCTTTACTGAACGAGCCGGTTAATTGTGTAAATTGTTCTAGTTGTTCTATTGTCAGAGGAGATATTGTTGTATTCATTTTTTGTTGTTTCTCAAAAAGATTCCTATGTTCATCTCTTTGATTGTTTATTATTATCTTGTTATATTAGGTCTACGTGAGTTTGATAAAAGGATTTATATAGCTCAGCATCTTAAGTAGTTTCCAATATTTAATGAACTATTTCTATCACATAGCACACATAGAAATAATGGAGGAAAAAGACTTAGGTCACATAGTAAAAGTATCTGACGATACTTTTGCTTAGTCTGAAATTATCCCGGTACCTGGGATAATACTATGTGTTCTTAGTCTTATATCTTCTATATAAAACTAGTGTGAACTATTGTGGTAAAAAACATATCAATAATAATTATCATTTACTTATTTTATTTAGGTGATAACAACCCAGCTAATTAATTGTTTGTACTCTACTTTTGGAATGATTTCAAAAACACAAATTGAAGAAAGAAAAAGAGCTTACTAATTATAATGTAAACCCTTATTTCTCAATAAAAAAGATGTTTCTACTGATTCCCTTTCTGAGCATTTAAAACAATTATATCTTTACATTCCAGCAGAGCATTTCTCTCGCTGCCATTAGAGCCTCTCTCTCCCCTCGGAGAGAACTGTTCTCTCCGAGGGGAGAGAGAGGCTCTATCCGAGGGGAGAGAACGACTCTAATATCAGACATCCATTGAATCAATGTTTTTTTATCAATACTTTCCAGTAATCTTCAACCTGTGTGACCGATATGACTTCATGTCCTTCATTGCGTACCGAACCCGGCACATTCTGAATAGGTGCCCCGTCATCCAGCCAGACTTCCAGTAAGTCGGCTGATTTGAGACTTGATAGTTCTATTTTAGTTTTTACAAAATTCATAGGACAAGCCACCCCGCGGAAGTCTTTTACCCGGACCTCCGAACTTGTTATTGCTGTAGGTTGAATGGCATCCTGCGACTTGGCTTCAACCTTTTTTATTGGTTGATTTTTAAACTGCAAGGAATCATCCATCCCTTCGTACAGTGTAATAACCGCTTCGCCCAGTTCAATGATTTTAGCTTTCCGGGTGGAACAGTCAGCCCGACTATTCGTCTCAGCTATTTTTATTAAATCTTTAAATGAGTCACTGACCAAACCTTCGTCAATGAATTTCTGGCTAAAGAGTGTAAATGCTTCTGCACTTGTTTTCGGTTCGGCACCTTTAGTTACCAGCAACATCCGCGACGAAGAAAAAACAATATCATACAAAATACGGTTGACTTTACTGGCGTCCGTCTCGATTTCAAGCAATTTGAATCCTTGTTTGATAAAGTTCAGATCCACATCAATCATATCAAACAATCCGGCTGAACATTCGGCCGGACCTTTGTTGGCAACCGAAAACAATTCCTCACTGCCCCAGTCGTAGTAGTAATTTTTATCTTCATCAAAACCGGGCACATCCTTGTATTTTTCCACCAATGTTTTGATATTCTCTTTGCCTCCATCCTGAAGATAGTCATTGAAAGAAGAATACTTTTGTTTTACAGGAATATAACCGGCTAAAATATCTTCGGTAAACTGAGGTAAGTCACGTGCACTTACAGTTCCTAACACAACTCCCAGTTGAGGTTTCTCACCTTTCGACGCACCGGCATATACGTTGTAAGCAGCATACATCCGCTCATTGCGTCCCACACGACCCGAAAAACCTATATCAGACCAGATCTGCTGTGCACAGGAGTTTGGACAACCGGAGATATTGATTTGCAAATCGCCTATTTCGTCCAGATTGAGTTTACTTTTACCCAGCTTTTTCCGCAAAGCCAATGATGCCCCTTTTGAATAACAAATGCCCAACCGACAGGTATCGGCTCCGGTACAGGAAACAATATTATTTATAACAGCAGGAAGTCCGGTGTTTATACCCAGCTCGTTTAGTAACAAATAAACATTCGCTAAATAATCTTCGGGAATATTGCGCAATTGCAGTTGCTGACGGACAGTAAAGCGCAGCACATCATTACCAAAGGCAGCTGCAAACTCCGCAATCTTCAGCAGGGTTTCACTGTCGGTATTTCCATTTACAAAAGGAACAATCGTAGAGAAAAAACCGCTTTGCTTCTGAGACTTTACGTTTCGTCTTTTCCATGTAAAGAACTCTTCCGAAGATACTGATGCCGGAGCAAAAGACGGTTTTTTATATTCTAATTTCAGTGCTGCCGGCGTATAAACAAAGTTTTCTTTGCTTTTAATCTCGTTGTAATAATTGAAAAACAATTCCCTGGTTTTTTCTTCGCCTTCCTTGTAAAAGATATAACGAATGCGGGCTTTGTGTTTGTTTTTGCGGTTTCCGTGATTATTGAAAAAGCGTTTGGCGGCAATGGCAATATTAAACAACTCTTCTTCGGGAGCAAAGTCAAACAGCACCCAGCCAAGCGTTGGGTTGGAAGCCACCGATCCGCCCAGGTAGACCTTAAATCCGCGTTTACTATCTTTTATCCGGGCTATAAATCCCAAATCGTTGATTAAAGCAAAATCGGCATTTGTTTCGCCGGTAGAAAAAGCTATTTTGAGTTTGCGCGGCAAAGTAAATGAGTCCGGTTCTGCAATTAAGCGGGTAGTCAGATCTACCGCATAAGGTAACACATCAAAAGTTTCATCGGCAGAAATACCGCTGTTTATATCAACCAGCATATTCCGCACCGTATTACCGCCACCACCTTTAGACGATAATTCAACAGTTTGTAGTTCCGGCAGAATAGTTTTTACCTGCTCAATGGCAATATGGTGAATCTGAATTTCCTGACGGGTAGTAATGTGCAACAACGATGAATGATGACTCTGAGCAGTAAGTGCCACCTGCTTCAACTGTTCAGGACTTATATATCCGCCCGTACAACGTACCCGAACCATATATGTACCATCTTTTCGCTGTTCATAAATACCCATGGGAACCCGCGTTCCCTTGAATTTTACAGGTTCTATCTTTCCATCATGAAAATCGTCAATCAATGTTCCGAAATAAGCAATATCTTCTGTCAGTGTATCTGGTAACCGGTACATAATAATAAATTAAGTAAGCAATAATATTTAATGATTTGTTTTCTGAAAAACTTTATATATGAAATTTTGCGAAAGATTTCTCACTTCGTTCGAAATGACAATCAATGCTTTATGCTTGGGGATGAGGATGTAATAATCTGTCATTCTGAACGAAGTGAAGAATCTACTATTCTTTACCGGACAACAATAATTTGTTTTCTGAAAGTTGAATACTAGTAACCAACCTTATCTTGTAACTCGTAACTAATACCTTGTAACTGAACAACCAACTATCTCTTGTGTAGTCCGCACTCCTTTTGTTCCGGGTTCTCCCACCACCACCTACCGGCGCGGATATCCTCACCCGGCTGTACAGCGCGCGTACAAGGTTGACAACCGATACTTGGGAATCCCTGATCGTAAAGTTTGTTATACGGAACAGAATTCGTTTTGATATACTCCCATACTTCGGCTTCGGTAAAATTAATCAGCGGATTGAGCTTTATCAAACCGTTATTCTCATCCCATTCTACCAACTGCACCGCCTGACGCGTTACGGACTGTTCTTTACGCAGTCCGCAAATCCAGACTTCAAGTCCTTCGAAAGCCCGCTTGAGTGGTTCCAGTTTTCGCACCCGACAACAGGCTTTCCGTTGTTCAATGCCGGCATAAAACAAATTGATACCTTCGGCTTTTACCAGTTTTTCTACCTCTTTATAATCGGGAAAAAGAACTTCCAGTTTTATATTGTAACGTAGGTTCGTTTTGTCGATCAAACTATAGGTCTCGGGAAAAAGTCGACCGGTATCGAGGGTAAAAATACGCGCTTCCTTGTCTGTTTTCACTATCAGGTCGGTAAGCACCTGATCTTCGATGCTGAGACTCGATGATAAAGCTATTTTTCCTTTGTATTTATCCAGAAAAAACTCCAGCACTTCCCTGGGCGATTTTCCTTCAAATTGTTTATTGAGATCGTCGACCCCTATCCCCTGAAGGGGAACTGAGTTACTTTCTTCTCGTATAGTATCTTTCTTACTCATAATTGTAAATTTATCTGAGCTAATATTATTCCCCTTCAGGGGTTAGGGGTAATTGTATTTAAATAGTAAACGTCTCATCCTCCAGATTGTGAACAATCATACCGGCCCCAACAGTTTCAAAGGTATTTTCATCAATCAGTACCAGACTTCCGGTGATGCGGTTTTCTCCGTACGAATCGTATTTCAAAGGTTTGAGCGTTTTGATGGAGATATGCGCAATATCATTCATTTTTACCGTTTTGTCGTCCAGAATATTCTCCAGTGTATTGATATTGACTTTATAATGTACATCTTTTATAATGGCACGGGTTTCCTCGGTGGCATGACGAATAATATACTTTCCACCTTCATTTAATGGACGCTGATTCAACCAGCATACCAAGAGCGATACATTGGCACTGACGGTAGGTTTTGGCTCCGAACTTTTTACGATGATATCACCCCGACTAATATCCACATTGTCGGTCAACCGGATAGAAACCGATTGTGGCGTAAAAGCTTCTTCCAATGATTTAGTTCCTTCATCAATGGCTTTAATAGTAGATTGAGTCTTCGATGGGAGAATAGTTACTTCATCACCAACTTTAAAACTACCACCCGAAATACGACCTGCATAACCACGATAATCATGAAAATCATCGCTATGCGGACGAATAATGTACTGCACCGGAAAACGGGCAGGCAATCGGGTTTCATCTTTGCGCACCGGTAAAGTTTCGAGCAGATGCAACAAAGTATCCCCTTTATACCACGGTGTTTTATCCGAAGCATCCACCACATTGTCGCCATCGCGCGCCGAGATTGGAATGAAAATAACATTCTTCAGTTTCAAAATAGAAGCAATGCCTTCGTATTCTTTTTTAATGTCGTTGAAAACAGTTTCCGAGAAATCGACCAGATCCATTTTATTCACCGCCACAATTACATTGGGAATTTGCAGCAAGGAAGCAATATAAGAATGGCGTTTGCTCTGTTCAATAATCCCGTTCCGCGCATCAATCAAAATAATAGCCACATCGGCTGTAGAAGCACCCGTAACCATATTCCGCGTATATTCAATATGTCCCGGAGTATCGGCAATAATAAATTTACGTTTCGGTGTAGCAAAGTAGCGGTATGCCACGTCGATAGTAATACCTTGTTCACGCTCGGCACGAAGTCCGTCGGTAAGCAAAGCCAGATTGACTTCATCGCCGCCTCCCAATCGCTTACTGGCATCTTTCACTGCCTGAAGCTGATCTTCGAAAATAGATTTACTGTCGTACAACAGTCGTCCAATCAGCGTACTTTTTCCATCATCCACACTTCCTGCCGTGCTGAATCTCAGCAATTCCATATCTAAATATCCTGTAGTATCTTTCATTTTCAATAGTGTAATAAAACAACCCCTAACCCCTAGAGGGGAATTTAGTTAGTTTTGTCTAATTGTTTCTCTATAGTTCTATATTATTTATCCAATCCTGTTGAAAACAAGGTCTTATTTTCGCAGAACTGAAAGTTTTAGAAGTATCCTGCTTTTTTACGGTCTTCCATTGCTGCTTCCGAACGTTTATCATCCGATCTTCCGCCACGCTCTGTTATACGCGAACTGGCTATTTCGCCGATAATATCTTCGAGCGAATCCGCCGACGAAAGCGTCAGACCCGTGCAGGTAATATCACCAATAGTACGACAACGAACGCGCTTTACTTCTACCTTTTCGCTTTCGCGGCGTGGGATAGCATCGAGTGCAGCATAGATTATTCCATCACGCTCAAACACTTCACGCTCGTGGGTATAATAAAGCGAAGGCAATGGAATATTTTCCTGAAGAATGTATTGCCAGATATCCATTTCGGTCCAGTTGCTGATAGGAAAAACACGGAAATGTTCGCCCAGATTCTTTTTGCCGTTGAAGATATTCCACAACTCAGGACGTTGATTCTTCGGATCCCACTGGCCGAATTCATCACGATGCGAAAAGAAACGTTCTTTGGCACGGGCTTTTTCTTCATCCCTGCGTGCACCACCCAGAGCGGCATCAAATTTATATTTTTCGAGGGTATCCAAAAGCGTTACCGTCTGAAGCTTATTCCTACTGGCATTAAATCCGTTTTCTTCCACCACACGTCCTGTAGCAATCGATTCCTCTACCGAACCGACAATTAGTTGCGCTCCGAGTCTTTTAACCAGTTCATCCCGGTAAGTAATTGTTTCTTCGAAATTATGTCCGGTATCGATATGTACAAACGGAAACGGAATAGCAGCCGGATAAAAAGCTTTGTAGGCCAGATAAGCCA
>Ga0302173_10001260_pt1 | contig 12803 bp, 5 predicted proteins | sample I_Fen_N3_1_FD_198785 | JGI IMG/M metagenome (GOLD analysis project Ga0302173, IMG submission 198785) | Peat permafrost microbial communities from Stordalen Mire near Abisko, Sweden - I_Fen_N3_1 | ecosystem: Environmental > Terrestrial > Soil > Wetlands > Permafrost | place: Sweden: Abisko... | reverse complement strand
AATGCTATGAATTTTTTTGTTAAAATCTAATATAAGGAGGTGGCATACAGTTTTGAATATTAAAAAGACGATTATTACTTTTGTTTTAACTTTTGCAATGGTATTAAGTTTGATGCCAACATTAAGTATACAGGCAGCAACAACTGATTTTAAAATAATATCAGACACTGAGGTTACCGTAACACAAGCAAAAAAATGGGCTAAATCGAAAGGTGCTACAGAAACGTTTATAAGCCTTGCAGATCTTTACTATAAGTATTCCTCTGATTCTGGTGATGTTAATCCAGCTATTGCATATGTACAAGCTGCAAAAGAAACTGGATTTGGGAAATTTGGTGGAGTTCTAGATGAGAGTTATAAGAACCCATGTGGATTGAAAATATCAGCTGGTGGCGGAGATACTGATAAAAATGCTCACAATAAATTTGATAGTTGGGATGACGGTGTAAAAGCGCATATGGATCATTTAGCGTTGTATGCAGGAGCTAAGGGATATCCAAAGAATAATACTTCTGATCCAAGGCATTTTGCAACTATTAAAGGTAAAGCAACTACAGTAAATTCTTTAGGTACTAAATGGGCTCCAAGTGCTACATATGGTGAGGAAGTAAATCAACTATATAAAAATTTAATGGATTATGCTGGAGTTGATTATCCTAAAGATAGTAAAGATGAAAATAGTAAAGACGAAGATAGTAATAATAACAATCAAGAGTCAAATTCACCTCCAAATCCAGGAAAAACTGAAAGCAAACCAAGTGCACTAAGTTTAGTAGATGTTATTGCAGAAAATAAACCTCAAAGTGGAGATAAAACTGGAGAGGACAAACCCAATATAACATCAACTATTGGATGGAAGAAGGATTCTGGAAATTGGTATTACTACAAATCTGATAACACAAAGGCAGTTGGGTGGATTAAGCCTGATAGCAATTGGTATTACTTAAATGATGATGGAAAAATGTCAAGTGGTTGGATAAGTGATAATGGAAAGTGGTACTACTTTGATAATTCAGGTACTATGGTTAAGGGATGGAAACAATTAAATAAAGAGTGGTATTTCTTAACTGATTCAGGGGAGATGGCAACTGGATTTCAATATGATGGTTCAGGCTTGTATTATCTAAAGGATTCAGGAATTATGGCAACAAATGATGGATGGATTAAACTAAATAATAAAATGTACTATTTTGAAAAGAGCGGAAAAGTAAAGACTGGCTGGTTTAAAGATAAGGATAGTTCATATTATCTTCAAGGCGATGGCAGTATGGTAACAGGTCTTAGTAAAATAGATAATAAGATATATATGTTTAATAGTAATGGAATCATGGCAACTGGTTGGATACAACAAAACAATTACTGGTATTACTTTAATAAAGATGGCAGTATGGCAACTGGATTTATTTCAGATGGTGGAAACAACTATTATCTATATGATACAGGCGCAATGGCTAAGGGGTGGATTAATCTTAATGGAACATGGTACGATTTAAAAGATAATGGTGCTATGGCAACAGGATGGGTTATATCTAGTGGAGACTCATATTATTTAGACCCTTCTACAGGAAGATTAGTTACTAATACTAAAATAGATGGATTTAATATTGGTTCAGATGGTAAGAAACAAACGTCATCTAGTAAAGATGATAATCCTCTAACTAATAATCTAATTGGTAATTCAAATAATAATAAGCCATCAAATGGGCAAAAGACAATTGTAGTAGATGCAGGTCATAATTATGGTGGAGATAGTGGAGCAATGTCTACAATAGATGGAGTAAACTATAATGAAGCAGATTTAAATATTCAAGTTGCATTAAAATTAGAAACGGAGCTAAAAAATAGAGGTTATAATGTTGTTATGACAAGAGTTGCAAATCAAGTGGAAAAAATACCTTTGATGGAGAGTCTTACAAATAGAGTTAATATTGCAAATAAGGCTAAGGCTGATTTTTTTATAAGTATACATCATAATTCAATAGATAATGCACCAACGGCAAATGGGATACTAACGCTTTATAGCAATGTTGCTCAAGATGATACTTTTGGTGGAAAATTGGATAGTAGTAGAGTAGAAAAAAGTAAGACAATGGCTACTCTTATAAACAATAAGATTGCAAGCAAGCTTAACTTAAACAATAGAGGTGGACAAAGTCAAAATTTATTTGTATGTAGAAATGCAAATATGCCAGCGGTATTAGTTGAAACAGGATTTATCACAAATAAAGAAGAGGCAATAAGATGCTCGGATCCAGCTAGCCAACAAAAGGTAGCTGAAGCTATAGCAGATGTTATTGCAGCCAATATTTAGGATAGTTAACTTTTTTATTATGTCTTAAGAGTTTGAAGTTAAGGCACAATCAAAAAAATAATAGACCAGTATGCTTGTTTATTATTTTCTTTCATGTGCCTAACTAGAAATAGAACAATGTTTAAAACTGGCAATGTACAATTGATAATTGTACATTGCCAATTATTAGTTTAAGAATATTTTCTAATGAAGAAAAAAATTATTATTTTATTATACAGGTACCCAAAAGAGAAGTGATATTTGTATTATATAATAAGGCGAATATTTTACATTAATATTTATTAAGAGACAAAATTCTTCTTAATAAAACTAAATTGAACGGAGGAAAGTTGTTTTGAAATGCATTAAGAGATTGACAATATTTTTATTTGCTTTTGCAATGATTGTAGTATTAATACCACAAATCAGTGTACAAGCAGCTATGACTGATATGAAAATAATATCAGAAACAGAAGTAACAGCAAAACAGGCTGAACAATGGGCTAAATCAAATGGTGCCACTGATACTTTTGCTGGACTCGCACAGTTATATTGGAAGTATGCACAAGAGCATGGGAATGTTAACCCTGCCATTGCATATGTACAAGCAGCTAAGGAAACAGGATATGGTAGTTTTGGTGGAGTTCTAAATGATAGTTATAGAAATCCATGTGGATTGAAGACGATTGTTGGGGGATCTGATAGTGACCCAAATGCTCATCAAAAATTTAATTCATGGGATGAAGGTGTACAAGCTCATTTGGACCATTTAGCACTTTATGCAGGAGCTACTGGTTATCCAAGAAGTAATACAACTGACCCAAGACATTTTGTTACTATTAAAGGTAACGCAGTAACAGTAAATGCCCTAGGTGGAAAGTGGGCACCAAGTCTTACATATGGTGAAGAAGTTAATAACTTATATAATAATTTATTAGTATCTTCAGGAATTGGGTCTAATCAAAAAACTGAAACTGATAGAGTTACAGAATCTGATAAGACAGGTACTTCAAGCATAAATGTAACAACTCAAACAGAGTCAAGCACAAGTTTAGGAACAAATAGTGCAAGTACATCAACTGCTCCAGATGTAAAGGTTGAAACTGATAAATCTCAAAACAATACATCAGTACCACCAGGAATACAAGTAACTGAACCTATAAAAATATCAACTGATATTAGTAATAATATTTCATCATCAATTGGATGGAAAATGGAAAATAATGAATGGCATTACTATAAATCAGATGGAACTCAAGCAACTGGTTGGATTAAGCCAGATGGTAATTGGTATTACTTGTATAGTAATGGTACTATGGCACAAGGATGGTCTAAATTAGGTGATAAATGGTATTATCTTAACTCAAGTGGATCAATGCAAATTGGTTGGTTAAGAGATAGTGGTAAGTGGTATTACCTTCAAGGTGATGGAAGTATGGTAAGTGGTCTGAAGTTAATTGGAAGCAGTAAATATTTCTTTGATATAAGTGGAACTATGAGAACAGGTTGGTTTGAAATTAGTGGACAATGGTATTACTTTAATACTAGTGGAGACATGCTTACAGGTTGGATAAAACCATCTGGAAGTTGGTTTTATCTATATTCAAATGGAATAATGGCAAAAGGTTTAATTAATCTTGATGGAAATACTTATTATTTAAAAAGTAATGGTAGCATGGCATCAGGTTGGGTAGTAATTGGAAATGATAACTACTATTTTAAACCAGGTACAGGTACTATGGTTAAGGGTGAAGTTATAAATGGCTGGAAAATAGGACCTGATGGAAAACGAGGAGATAAAGTAGTAAGTAACACTTCGAGCAAGACAATAGTTATAGATCCAGGACACAATTTTGGTGGAGATGATGGTGCTTATGCAACTAATAATGGTATTACATATTCAGAAAGAGAATTAAATATGCAAGTTGCAGTTAAGTTAAAGGCAAAACTTGAAGCACAAGGATATAAAGTGATTATGACAAGAAATTCATCAGATAGAGAAACAGCAGATGTAACTGAAAGCCTTACTAAAAGAGTAAATATTGCAAATAATGCTGGTGCTGATTTATTTGTAAGTTTACATCATAATTCTGCAACAGCAGCAGCTAGTGGTGTAGAAGTTTATTACAGCTCAAAGTCACAAGATGAAAACTTTGGAGGAGCATATAGTAATTCTAAACTTTCAGCAAGTATGAACCTTGCAACATCTATTTCAGAATCTATTACAAGTAGCACAGGTGCAATAAATAGAGGGGCTAAAGATGGTAATTTATTTGTTTGTAGAAATACAACTATGCCATCAGTATTAATTGAGCTTGGATTTATATCAAATCCAGATGAAGCTCTAAAATGTGCAGATTCATCTTATCAAGATTTAGCAGTTAACGCAGTTGTAAATGCAATAGGAGAAGCAATATAATTAAACCATAGTGGAAATCGTACTTATGCGTATATTCCCCGAAATCAATGACACTCTGATGTAACACTACACAAAAGAGTGTCATTGATTTCTAGTTTTATAGATAGTTAAAAATTATTATTATTTCTACTGCGGATATAGATAATCTTGAGTGTTAGTGAGCCTTTATCCAAGTTTAATAAAAAATTAATATATTATTTATCTTATATACATTGATAGTTTTGCTTTATTAGATTATATTTTAAAGTAATAGTATATAACATAAATTGAATATTTATTTAAAAGTAAATGAGGTGAAAAAATGGAGCGGTTTAGAAAATTTATGTATGGAAGATATGGTGGAGATCAGTTATCTAGAGCATTACTTGTTTTATCTTTTATATTATTAATATTGGTAGGCTTTTTACCTAGGTCTTTATCAATATTATCAGTCATAGGATATATTCCAACAATTATATGTATTTATAGAATGTTTTCAAAGGATATATATAAACGTAGACAGGAAAATTACAAATATTTAAAGATAGAAACTTCTACGACTAAATGGATTAAGCAAAAATTTAATTTAGTAAAAGGTTCAAAAACTCATAAATATTTTAAATGTCCAGATTGTAAGCAAAGATTACGAGTACCAAGAGGTCGAGGTAATATTTCCATAACGTGCCCTAAATGTAAAAAAATATTTAAAGCAAAATCATAGAATAAAAAATAAGATAAGATAAAAAGAACTTTCAATACACTGTGTCATTTTTGCATGATATCGTAAAGTATTAATTTGATTAATATTTTAAGCATAGTCGAGTTTGATAAAATCTGATGTTTTGAATGTAGTAATATCAATAACAGAAATATAATTTTTGAATTAAGTCATATTTTAGGCTGAAAATTTTTTCTAGAATTTTTGATTCAACTTAAAAAAAGCAAATTAAGATAGCTTGTATTTTTTAGGATATCTTAATTTGCTTTGTTTCTAAGACTTTGAAATAGAATTGTTTAGTATATGATGCATGTATAGTTGCTGTGCAGCCATTGTTTTTATTAATTTTTCTCTTAAACTTACGGTTATCACTAATGTATCACTTGATTCCAATGTTACTGATTTATTGAGACAAAGGCTCTTGCTTTTTCTACAGTTCAGTCTATGCTGTTTGTATTTAGTACTACTAATTTTACTTTCACATTAAATGTGTTAGATACTATCACGCTAATCTATTTTATAATAGTGTTTTAATTGTTCAATGTGTTTAAGCACATATATATCAGCTTGCAATTTTATATTTCTGGATTTAGCCACAGATTGTTCTGCAATATTGGTATAATAAAAATCTGTTGAGGATAAGGGTAGGGTTTGTAGTAGTGTAGGTAAAAGTATCTCCTATTGTATAACTGTTTGAAGTTTAAATTCTCTTTATCGCTTATAGTATCTAAAGTTTCGATGATTATTGGCAAGTATTACTTTTTATATAGACATAATATAAAAAGTAATAGTTGCTATTTCAGGCTATTAATAGTTATTGTTTTAGTGAAAGAATTTCCATCATTATCTTCTACAGTGATTGTGTAATCTCCATTTTTTAACACATTATTAAGAATGATTTTTCTTTCAGAAAGTGAATCTTTAGCTCTTGTGCAGGATTTATATACTGGCTTTCCCGTTGAACAGTCATAAGTCATTGTGATAACATCATCAATAGATGTTACATTCGGACTTAGTCCAGAAGTACCTGTAACGTTTGCCAAGAATGCACCATATGGAAGCTTATATGTACCAGTTATTGTGACGCCAGTTTTAGATGAAGTACCACTTGATACGCTTGATGATACTTCAAATGAGGAAGATAATAATTTTCCTACAGGGGTATAAATTGATCTACCACCTTTTGAACCTATTCCTAGGCCTCCATATACATTAAGTCCAATTGTCCAAACTGTTCCATCATTTTTTACTATAGCACAATGTCCTGAACCCAAAGATATGGATTTAATAGTATTCGGGATATTGCTTACAGCTACTAATCCAGAAGGTGTAATATTTGGACCGCTATTTGTACCTAATATCTCATAGCAATTAAGACCAGAAGCTATTATAGTTTTATTAGATTTTATATAAAACATCAAATCATTAAAATTACTAGTAGCATCATCAAGTCCGTTAAGCATAGAAGATAATTGTATTGGTAATTGTTGATGTAGTATACTTGAACTCAAACCAAGAAATCTCCAAGCACCATTACATCCACACCCCCACGTAGTAGTATCATTTTTTATGAAAATTGAGCATCCTCCATCAACAGTAATAGCCTTTTTTACATTAGAAATATTTATTTGAGTAAGATTACTTGTAGCTGAAGAATTATTTAACCCTAGTTGTCCGCATGTATTGGAGCCACACGCCCAAACAGTCCCATCGCTTTTGGTAAATAGTGTACTAGCACATACAGATGAACTAACAAAACTTACATTAGAAATAGGCACTTTAATAGGTGATAATTGATCTATTTGATTATCTAATCCTAATTGTCCAAGACAGTTATAGCCACAAGCCCATACACTTCCATCATTCAATAAAAAGAAAGTGCTAAATTTACTAACTGCAATATTTTTTACATTGGAAATAGGTACTTGAACAGGTGTGGATACAGATGTTGTATTGCCTAATCCCAATTGTCCAAACCTATTATCCCCAGAAGTCCATATAGTCCCATCATTTTTTATAAAAAAGGAACTACTAGTACTAGAAATAATTTTTGAAACATTATCTATATTAACTTTGGTTGGAAGTAAAGCTGAATCGCTATTTAATCCTGATTGATATACGGTTCCATCCGCTTTTAAATAATAAGTTGCAGTTTCTTGGCAACTTACTGAATTTGCTAAAAATACCTTTTCTGTATTATTATCTAGAGCACTAGCATAAATAGGTTTTGTAAGTAGAAGATTACAGCCTATTCCTATTCCTAAAATGCTTGTCACAACAAATGCTTGTGCCATTAATTTAAATATTGTTTTTTTATTAAAAAAATTCATATGTGTCTTTCTCCTTTATACTTTTTATATTTTCCGAGAGTATCCTAATATATTGGTTATATTTGAATACCAATTTGCATATATTTCGCGGTTACTTTGATTAATTATTATTTCATTGGATGTGACTGCACATAATTAATAGCTTGAACTTAAATTGTAGATGATGAATTAGTTTGAGTTACAAGAGTTAAGAATAGAATTTTGATGTCAGATATTTATGTAAATAAAAGCCTCCTTATACATATATTCGAAGTTTTTCTGCAATACTTTAGAAAATAAAGTGAATTAAGTTAGGCATATCTATTAATGTTGTAAAACTTGAAAAGTTATACAAGATTTATGCATTTAAATCAAAAAAAATGGATATAAAAATTCCAGAAGTGGATGTTGAAAACTAATTTGGTTAGTTTTCAAAAGATAATTTTTATAAAAAATAAAAAATGTTAATTTAAAAGAATGTATATTTTTAGTATAATTAGGTTGTGAAAATCTAAATGATATAAAGTTGTATTACGCATACGCTTCTCTTGGAAGAAATTAATTTATAAAAATGGTTAATAAAATTGTTATATTTTATTGAAGATATTAATGTCAAAGAAGCAAAGGAATTTATTATAGAAAAAGAATTATTGTAAAAAAGTATTGATGGAGTTCTTGAATAGCTTTCATTAAGAATAGAAACATAGAATTTGTTCATGAAATTGGCAAAACAAAAACAAAAATTCAAAGAAAGGCAAGAAAATACAATTATTTGATTCATTTATGAAAGATAGTCACATGAAAAATGGTCAATTAAAGTTCATGTTGTGCATTAAAGTGTCTAAAGATAAGTCTATATGGTTCGATATTTAAAATGTGGTATATTTAAATATCGAACCCAAAGTGAAGCTTTGAATTTTATATTTGGATACTTGGACACTTGAAAGTTCACATATTGGAATTTATGATTTTCTATGAATCACTTACTTAATGAAGGTGAACGATTAAAATTTAAAGTATATGTGTAGGTGTGTATACCTTATAAAAACATAAATTCATATGATAAAATAAATGTATAACTAATTGATCGGTTATTAAAATCAAGTTTAAAAATTAAGCATGCAATTTAGGAGGGTGACAATAATGAGAACAATCAAAAACAGGTTTATAGCATTATTAGTGGTATTTACAAGTGTAGTATCATTCTTACCAGTTGGATTTGGAGGACAAACAGCTAATGCTGCAGCTACTTCAGTTGCAAATACTATTCGAGTACGTGTTAGTAATGCAACAACTGAGCTGCCATCTAGAACAAATTCTACGAGTAACGAAAAAATTTACACATCGGAGGAACCAATAGAAAATACTAATAAGAAAACAGGGGTTGAATTAACAGTTAAAGATGTTCACAGGACGCTTAGTGATATAATAAATGAAGTTCAAGCAGATCCTACAAAATCAAAAACCGTAACTGCAATTACAAAACAAAGAGTTCAAATAGATTCTATAAACGAAGTTGCAATATCAACATCATCAGATGGTACATCAATAGATGATACAGGTATATTAACAGAAATGGGTATAAGCATTACAGATCTTGATGGAACAAATGATGCAAATGGTGAAGCAATGTATGGGAAACGTTTATTAAATTTGCCACTTGGAATTAATAAAATTGAGTATCAGGTAATATTAACAAATAGAACAGTAACTTACACTGCACCAGTTAAAGATGCTACTACTGGAGAAGTAATTGTAGCAGCAAAATTAGATCAAGGTACTGATGTTGAAGAAAAAAATGCTAGTTCTAGTAACTTTACCATTGAACATGGAACTAAATATGTTACAAAAAAGATCCAGACATTGCAAATTAAGTCATATGTAGGTACAACGTCAGACTTTACTGCCGACGATCAGATTTCAAATGATAAGAATAACAAAAAACCATTTCTCTATTCGGAAGAAATAAGTGCTGATACAGATATGCCACTTAGATATAATGTTACGGTACCTGATTCAACATTTATGTTAAAGTATATTATGAATATTAGTGAGCTAGATTTAGCAAATGCTAATATATATAGAAATGGAAAAAAAGATACAAGTATTTATGTAAACTCAGGAAGCTTACAAGGGAGTCTAGAAAGTATGTCAGGTTCATCTTTAATTATTATTAAAACAGGAGGTAATGATCAAACTATTTCAAAATCATATGCTATAGAAATTAAGTATAGTGCATTAAGTTCAGATAAAGACTATAGTTTGAACGATGCTGGAATAACAAAATATGACTTTAATGAGACGGATAGTGTGCAAGCATACATAGGAAAGAAATTTACTGTTGCCCAAGATACTACTGGTAGTTTCAAAACTTATAATGGAACTATTTATATAGATCAAAAAGCAAATATGATAAGCATAGATCCAGACCTTATATCAAGTAAGAGTAAAGTAGCGTATAAGGTAACTAATAATTATGTGGAGTCAGGAACTGCAGGGAAATCTATTGAGAATGCTATCCTTAAAAGTGATGGTAAGAAATATATTGATTTTAATAGGGGTTCTAGCAATGAATTACAAATAGATGTATATCCAGGTACAGGTGGAAATATAACAGATTCATCAAAGATATTAGCAAGATATCTTTTGAAGGTTAATCAAATAACAACAACAGATACATTCACTACAGATTTGAAAATTGAAAAATCTAATAATTCTGATGCAATAGCACCATATTTGACTCAGCCTGGTGTAAAGGAATCTATTATAGATAAATTTACTACAGATAGACGTACGTATGACTTATATTATGCAACAGGGAGTCCTGTTAAGGTAACTTTTACTGGTACAAGAAGTTCTAAAAATGAATATTTTAAAATTTGGACTTCAACAGATAGAAATAGTACTAGTACTACAGAAGCAGCAGCATCTGTAAATAATAAATTAGGCTCAGATTTAAAAAGGGAAACTAGTCTTAATATAGATTTAAATAAAGCTGAGAAAATGGTTGTCCAAGCTTATTATGATGAGTTTGAATATGTAACAGATTCAGTTACTAATGTGAAGACAGTTAAAAAAGATGCTAATGGAAATCCTATATATATGACATATCCATTAGGAGAACAATATATTTTTTATATACCTAGTAATTCTAGTACTACGGGTACATCTACAGAAACTTCAGATAATGCTTTATTAAATTCATTAAAACTTAGTGGTTATACTTTAATTGATAGTGCTGGAAATAAAGTTTTTTCAAGTGACAAATTAGATTATGTAGCTACTGTTGCAAAAGAGGATACAAGTGCTAAGATAACAGCAATACCTCAAGATGATAATATTCAATCTATGATTGCAACTGTTGATAGTGCAGATGGAACATACTATTTAGTTTCAGGAAAATTGGATGAAATTCCTTTAAATGCGAGTGGAAAAACAACTATTACAATAGTTGTTACTGCACAAAATGGAACTACCACTAAGAAATATACCGTTGTAATTAAAAATAACACACAAGGTAGTAATGTTAATTTAAAAAATGTAATTCTTAGTCCAGGGGAATATAATTTTGACTCTAAGAATGATGTTACTAAGGTTCGTGTGGATCAAAATGTAACTAATATTAAAGTAACTCCAATAGCAGAGCAGTCTAAGTCTGTGGTTAGTGTAAATGCACAAGCATTTTCGGAAAGTCCAATATCTATAAGTCTTAAAGGAACTCAAAAAACTGAAATTAACATAAAAGTTACATCAGAAGATGGAACAAATAGCAAGACTTATACTCTAGAAGTATATAGAGTTGATTCTGGGGATTGGATTACAGATACCAGTGGTGTAGATCCAAATGAGAAGGATCAATTTTATGATGAATACAGTAACAGTTGGGTAGACTCAACTAAATACGAACAATGGGGAACTATAAATGGAAAGCCAGTTTATTTTGATAAGAAGGGTAAACAAGTTAAAGAGGCTTGGATAAATACTGGTGGTAAAATGTATTACTTGAATAATTTGGGATATAGGGCATCAGGTTGGAAAATTGATGATGCGAATGAAAAAACTTATTATCTTGATCCAAAAACTGGAGAAATGAAAAAGCAATGGATGAACTTGGATAATAAGTGGTACTATTTAGGTTTATATGGTGTAATGCAAAAAGGTTGGTTAAACTTAAATAATAAATGGTATTACTTTACTCCTAATGGACAAATGGTAGTAAATCAAACTTTGTATATAGATGATGAAGTATGTAATTTTGGACAAGATGGAGCTAAATACTAAAATCTACACCTTAAAAAGTATAATAAAAGTTGAAATTAAAGTAGGGTTGATATTGCCACAGTGTAATATCAACCTTATTTTTTTTTCTAGACGTTAGCGCTAAATTTTGAACAAAAATAAGACAAGATAAATATATAAAATTGGAAACTGATAATTGACATCCAGAATTTTAGGAACTATAATAAATTATAGTTCAAATTACGAACAAAGGGTTGTGGGAAAGTTTATCAACATGTATATACGAAAGACTGTGGATTATTAGTTGTGAATAAAAATGATGGAGGGTTACTATGTTAGATGATAAATTAGAAATTTTAAAGGCATTAAATGATAATTTTAATATTAATCAGAGGGAATTAGCTAAAAGAACAAATATGTCTCTTGGTAAAATTAATGCTGTCTTAAAGGATTTTACTATGGAGGGACTTATAGATAGAATAACTAATAATAGAGGAACCTTATATAAAGTAACAGAAAAGGGTATGAAGTTCTTAGAAGAAAATATTGCATCTGCAAAAAGTACTAGATTAAAGATTCATGAAGAAGAAAAGAAAATTGTAAAACAAGCGGTTATACTTGCAGCAGGTAAAGCTGAAGAGTTTGGAAAGCCAGTAGGAATGCTTGAAATCGAGGATTTTAAGTTAATTGATAGAACTTTAAATATTTTAAAAGAAAATGGGATAACTAAAATTGTTATAGTAACTGGTTATGAAAGTAGCTATTATGAAGAGTGTTATAAAAATAGCAAAAATATAATTTTAGTAAAAAGTGATACATATAAATGGACTGGAACTATGCATTCTTTGT
>Ga0302173_10001254_pt1 | contig 12832 bp, 12 predicted proteins | sample I_Fen_N3_1_FD_198785 | JGI IMG/M metagenome (GOLD analysis project Ga0302173, IMG submission 198785) | Peat permafrost microbial communities from Stordalen Mire near Abisko, Sweden - I_Fen_N3_1 | ecosystem: Environmental > Terrestrial > Soil > Wetlands > Permafrost | place: Sweden: Abisko... | reverse complement strand
AACAAGAGCAACCTCAAACAAATAATTCTGGAAATACTAAAACAAATGGAAGTACTGATAAAAATACAGGAACAACTCCGAGCACAGGAACAACTCCAAGCACAGGAACAACTCCAAGTACAGGAAAAGGAACAACTCCGAGTACAGGAACAACTCCAAGTACATCTACAGGGCCTTGGGATACTACAACTAATAACTAAAGAAGTACTTTACAAAATAAAACATAAAATCAAAGTGCTATTTTGAGAGGATGTCTTAGTAAGAAAAAATATGAGGAGAGGTTGGTAGAAACCATCTCCTTATTTTTATAACTGTATATAATTATAAAAGATTAAATATACTAATATGTGAAAACAATTAGCATGTGTTAATATTGGTAAGAAAAAGTTCTTTAAAAATAATGATATATAAAGTCCGTAGAGTTAATTTGGATAAATTTATAAGATTATGGAGGGAAAATATGAATGGAAAGATAATAAAAGGTATAGGAGGTTTCTATTACATTAAAACAGAAGAAGGGTTAATAGAATGCAAAGCTAGAGGCAAATTTAGACACCAAGATATAACACCAATGGTAGGAGACAATGTTACTATTAAAATAGAGAATGGAAAAGGTGTTATTGAAGAAATACATAAGCGAAAATCCAAATTAAGTAGACCAACTGTTGCAAATGTTTCACTAGCATTTGTTGTTTTTGCAGTTAAGAATCCGGATATAAATTTTGATTTGTTGAATAAATTTTTGATTTTATGTGAGTATAATAATATTGAAGTTATAGTTTGTTTAAATAAAATAGATTTAGTATCAGAGGAAGAAAGAGATGAAATAAAAAAGAGAATAAATGATATAGGATATGAAGTTCTTTATATAAACGCAAAAGAAGGACTTGGAATAGAGAGATTAAAAGAAAAAATTCAAGGCAATATAACAGTTTTCTGTGGTCCATCTGGAGCCGGTAAATCTACACTGATTAATAAACTTTCTAATAAAGAACATATGGAGACTGGAGTGGTTAGTGAAAAGATTGGAAGAGGTAAGCATACCACAAGGCACAGTGAACTTATAGAAGTCTCAGGAGGATATATTGTTGATACACCAGGATTTTCTACATTAGAAATAAAAGATTTAATGGATAAGGATTCTCTTAAATATTGTTTTCCTGAATTTAGTGAGTATAATGATAAATGCAAATATAGAGGATGTCTACATTATAAAGAACCAAGTTGTGTTGTAAAAGAGGCAATGGATAATGAAGAAATTAATAAATATAGATATAATTTTTATATAAAAACATTAGAAGAAATAATGAAGGAGGAAAAAAACAAATGGTAAAGATTGCACCATCAATATTATCAGCAGATTTTTCAAAATTAGGAGAAGATATAGAAAGAATAGATAAAGGGGGAGCAGATTTTATCCATATAGATGTAATGGATGGATCTTTTGTACCTAATATATCATTAGGATTACCAGTTATAAAGTCAATAAGAAATAGAACAGATAAGGTGTTTGATGTACATTTAATGATAAACAATCCATCAAACTACATAGATGATTTTATAGAAGCAGGAGCTGATATAATTACTGTTCATTATGAAGCAGATCAACATATAGATAGAACAATTAATTATATTAAGTCAAAAGGCATAAAGGCAGCAATTTCATTAAATCCAGGAACTCCAACAAGCGTATTAAAGGATTTAATAGCAAATTTAGATATGGTTTTAATAATGTCTGTAAATCCAGGTTACGGAGGACAAAAATTTATACCATATTGCTTAGATAAAATTAGAGAAATAAAAGAATTTAGTAGTAAGCTTAATCCATCACTATTAATAGAAGTCGATGGAGGCGTAGATAAAACGAATGTAAAAGAAATTATAGAAGCTGGTGCTAATGTAATTGTTGCAGGTTCTGCTGTATTTAATGGGGGAGAAATAAGTGATAATATAAAGAAATTGAGGGGGTAATACTTTGAATATGGCGATTGTAAGCGGAGGCACAGCACCGTCAGAAAAAATGTTAAGGCATTATCTTGATAAAGTTGATTTTATAATAGCTGCTGATAGTGGAAGTGAATGCCTCTACAATTATAATATTGTTCCGGATTTGCTACTCGGAGATTTTGATTCTGTTAAAAAAGAAATTTTAGATAATGCAAAATTAAAAATAAAAGAAGTTTTAGAGTTTCCACCAGAAAAAGATTATACAGATACTGAAATTGCAATAATGGAAGCTATTAAAAGAGGGGCAAAGAAAATATATTTATTTGGAGCTATTGGATCTAGAATGGATCATACTTTAGGAAATATAGGACTTCTTTTAACGACCAAAAGAAGAGGTGCAACTTTAGAAATAATCGATGACAATAATAGACTTTATATAGGCGAAAAGAAAATGAAGTTGTTTGGAGAATATGGTGAAAACATATCTTTTCATGCATTATGTGATAAAGTTAAGAGTTTTAATATTAGAGGGGCTAAATACAATTTAGAGACTTGTGATATAAGCTTGTTAGATCCAAGAGCTATATGTAATGAATTTATAGATACTCCAATAGAAATTAGTTATGAAGAAGGAGAGTTATTAATTCTTCACTCAATTGATTAAATTACGCTCCGTTTTTAAAGTTATTTTTTTAGATGACTAAAAGTTGGAACATTTTTAAGAGTAACTGAATATTAATATAATAAGACGAAATTAATTTCAAGATGGCGTTTTGTATTATTAATATTTAGGAGGGATAACTATGAAAATAATAGCGTTTAAATTGCCAAAATTCTTATCAAATATAATAAAATTTTTTAGAAGAAAAAACTAGAGTATACATAAGGCATATTTTATTATTTGTATTTTTTCTTTCAGATGCCTAAATAACTCTAAAAAACAAAAAATGCAATTGGGATAACAATTGCATTTTTTATTATGAACTTATATTGCTCTTTGAACCTTACCGGATCTAAGGCATCTTGTACATACATGAACAGTTCTTGGTGTTCCGTTAACTAAAGCTTTTACTTTCTTTATGTTAGGAGCCCAAGTTCTCTTTGATTGACGATGTGAATGGCTGTATTGTACACCTGCTACAACACCCTTATCACAAATTTCGCATCTTCTTGCCATTAGAAAACACCTCCTTATATTGCAAAGATAATCATCTTCAATAGGACAGACTAAATTATACCATAGGTAAAAATAATAGGCAAGATAAATTATTTTTTATTTTAATATAATATTAGTTTATAGTATATATAATATTAGTTTATAATATATATTATTGGAATACTTGAATAATATATTGTTCTAATATAAAATATATAATAGGATATAAGAATTTAGGAGGAATATGGATGATTGGATTTTCAAATGAAAATGGTAATATAAATTATTCAGAAGAAGTTTTAGCTAAGATTGTTGGATTGTCTACAATGGAATGCTATGGAGTAGTTGGTATGGTTTCTAGAAATGCCGGCGAAGGACTTTGGGAACTTATGGGTATAGAAAATTTAAGCAAAGGTGTAAAATTACAATTAACAAATGAAAGTAAGTTACAAATAGAATTGTTTGTTATGGTTGAATATGGAACAAAAATATCTGTTATATCTAATAATATAATTCAAAAGGTTCGTTATAGTGTTGAAAATTATACGGGTCTTAAGGTTTCATCTATAACAGTAAATGTTCAAGCGGTTAGAGTTTAGGAGGATAAACTGAATGGAATATACAAAAATCAATGGTCATGATTTTTATAACATGGTTGTTAATGGTAGTAATAGACTATTAGAACAAAGTGACTTTGTAAATGCACTAAATGTATTTCCGGTTCCAGATGGAGATACTGGAACTAATATGTCTATGACATTTAAAGCTGCAGTTAAAGAAATAGAAAATATAGATACTGATTCTATAGGAGAAATATCTAAAAAGTTAGCCAAAGGCGCATTAATGGGTGCTAGAGGTAACTCAGGGGTTATATTATCTCAAATACTTAGAGGAATCTCTAAAGGATTAGAAGGAAAAAAAGAAGTAGATGTTACTGAATTTGCAATTGGTTTTTTTGAAGGGTCAAAATCAGCATATAAGGCTGTTATGAGACCAACAGAAGGAACTATACTTTCTGTAATTAGAGCAGCATCAGAAACAGCAATAGCATCTGATGCAAAAGATATAGTGAGTTTTATGGAAGAGGTAACAATTAAAGCAAAAGATATGCTAGATAGAACTCCGGAATTATTACCAGCACTTAAAAAAGCTAAAGTAGTTGATTCTGGTGGTATGGGGCTTTACATTATACTTCAAGGTATGCTTGAAGCTTTAAAGAATGGAATTAAAGCGGAAATAAAGGATATAAAAATAGGAGCACCTGGGAATAATACGTTAGCACAGTCTATTGAAGAAATAGATATTAAGTTTGGTTATTGTACTGAATTTATAATTCTTGGAGATGCTAAATGTGCAAAAGGTTTTCAAAATGAAATAGAATCTCTTGGAGATTCTATGATTGTTGTTGGATATGATGATGTTATTAAAGTTCACATACATACCAATGATCCTGGATTAGTATTATCTAAGGCAGTAAACATAGGAGAACTATCAAAAATTAAAATTGATAATATGAGAGAAGAACACAGAGAAATTTTAATTAATGCTAAGGACAAAGAATTAAATAACCATACGATAGAAGGACAAAACAGTCCTGAAATTGAAGATGAGGTTCTCGAAGATGAAACTAAGAAATATGGATTTATAACAGTAGCAATGGGAGACGGAATTTCAAACATATTTAAAGATTTAGGTATAGATTATGTTATTGAAGGTGGTCAAACCATGAATCCATCTACTCAAGATATTTTAGATGCTGTTAATAAAATAAACGCTGAACATATTTTTATTATGCCAAATAATAAAAATATAATTATGGCAGCGAATCAAGCAGCAGAAATATCTGACAAAGATATACGTGTAGTACCTACAACAACTATTCCTCAAGGAATAGCATGTGCTACTATGTTTAATTTTGATTCTGAGGCAGAGGATAATTTCAATAATTTAAAAGCCACAATTGAAGATGTTAAAACTGGTTCAGTAACTTATGCAGTTCGTGATACTGAAATTGATGGAATTGATATTAAAGAAGGAAATATGCTAGGACTCGTAGAAGGCAAAATAAAAGAAGTAGGCGAAGATAAGAAAATTGTTGCAATTAAAGTTCTAGAGGACATGATAGATGACGAATGTGAACTTATTACTGTATATTATGGTGAAGAAGTAACTGATGAGGATGCTAAGGAATTTGAACTGCAGTTACAAGGTGAATATGCAGAGTTAGATGTTCAATTCTATAAGGGAAATCAACCTCTGTACTATTTTTTGATGTCAGTAGAATAAGATAATAATGAGCTTTTTTCAAAATAAATTGGCTTGAATTTTAAATTAATGCACAAGGCACAATGCACAATTCACAATTAAGGAGTAAATCACTAGGTGATTTTATTGTTAATTGTGCATTGTAAACTGTGAATTGTGCATTAAAAATTATTTTATAAATTAGACTTTTGATATATAACGTTATTATTTTGGAAGGAGGTAATTATTTGGATATATATAGTAATATTTCTGAGTTAAAAGGAGTAGGTCCAAAAGCTACAGAAAAATTAAATAGATGTGGAATTTTTAATATATTAGATATCTTATTGTATTTCCCAAGAGATTATGAATTTGTAGATGGTAATTCAGATTTTGAAATTATTACTGGAGAAGATAAACAAATATTAAAATGTGAAGTTATTAAATTTAGAAATGACATTAAAACTAAAACTGGTAAGATGCTTACAACAATTGATTTTCATTATGATGGACATAATGTGTCTGCAAAATGGTTTAATCAAAGATATATAAAAAATACTTTTAGGCAAGGCAAAATATATAATCTAATGGGTAAGTTTAAAAGAATAGGTAATACTTTAGAAGTAGTTAATCCTATAGTTACTTGCGAAGAAGCACTTTCTAGTGAGATTTTACCGAAATATCCTTTGAAATCAGATATAAGTAATAAACTATTCGAAAAGTTGATTAATGAAATTTTATCACATATGGAAGTTAAAGAAAATTTACCTAAGGATGTAATAGATAAATATTCTTTGATTTCATTAAATGATGCTATAAGAAGCATACATTTCCCGGAAAATAAAGAGATGCTAGAAAAAGCTGAAGTAAGACTTAAGTTTCAAGAATTGTTTACATATTCATTAAAATTATTAATTCTAAAGTCTAAGATTAAAAAAAATGCAAATGGAATATTTTTTGAATGGGTAGATGAGTTTAGTCAGTTTAAAGAAAAATTACCATTCCCTCTGACGGGTGCACAAACTAGAGTAATACGTGAAATTTTAAGGGACCAAAAATCAAATTATTCTATGAACAGGTTAATTCAAGGTGATGTTGGAAGTGGAAAGACTATAGTTGCTTTAATAGCTATTTTTAATGTTATTAAGAATGGTTACCAATGTTCTTTTATGGCACCAACAGAAATTCTTGCAAGTCAACATTTTGAAGAATCAAAAAAGGTTTTTAAGGATTTTGATATAGAAATAGAATTATTAACAGGGTCAACTACATTAAAGGAAAAGCAAAGAATTAAAGAGAGAATTAAAACTTTAGAACCTATTTTAGTAATAGGAACTCACGCACTTTTCCAAGATGATGTTGAATTTGGCAAATTAGGACTAATAGTAACTGATGAACAACATAGATTTGGTGTGGAACAAAGAAGTAAGCTCATAAATAAAGGGGAAAGAGCAGATTGTTTAGTTATGACAGCTACCCCAATTCCTAGAACATTAGCTTTATATCTTTATTCTGATTTGGATGTATCTATAATTGATGAGTTGCCACCAGGTAGAAAGAAAATAGATACTAGATTTTACGTAGAAGCTCAAAGAGATATTGGTTATGATTTAGCTTATGATGAAATAAAAAAAGGAAGACAAGTATATATTGTTTGTCCTCTTATTGGAGAAGACGAAAAGGAAGAATTAAATTCGGTTGAAACTGTATATAATAACCTTACAACTGGAATATTTAAAGATTTAAAAGTCGAAATGCTTCATGGAAAGATGAAGGGAACAGAAAAAGGTGATATAATAAAAAGATTTAAAAATAATGAATTCAATGTTTTAATTTCAACCACTGTAATTGAAGTTGGGGTTAATGTACCTAATGCTTCTGTAATGATTGTTGAAAATGCAGAAAGATTTGGTCTTTCTCAGCTTCATCAATTAAGAGGGAGAGTTGGACGCGGAGAGTATTCGTCTTATTGCATATTAATAGCAAAAGCAAAAAGCAATACAACTAAAAAGAGGATGCAAATAATGACAGAATGTAGTGATGGTTTTTTGATATCAGAAAAGGATTTAGAGCTTCGAGGTGCGGGAGAAATGTTTGGTAGAAAACAAAGTGGAGATGAAGGGTTTATACTTGCAAATCTTTATGATGATATAAAAATCTTAAGATATGCTAAACTAGAGGCTAATAATATGTTGAAAAATGAATGTGGACTAAATAGAGAAATAATAAATGAACTTAGTAAGAATCTAGAAAAAAGCAGTAAATATATTTGTTTTAATTAAATTGAAATATCATATAGAGATGTGTTAATATATTAAATATATAACATTAGGCATATTCCAAAAAATAACAAGTTGGTATGCTAATTTATTTTGAGTCAAACGATATAATCATGTTCGCTTAAGAGGTTAACTAAGAGGCGAATATATCTCCTTGTCTGTCACAAAATATATATAGTATCGTTACTTATTATTTTAGTTCATGTGCCTTAAGGAGGAAGAAAACTTGAGAATAATAGCAGGAAAAGCAAGAGGACAGAAATTAATACCTCCAGCGACAATGGAAACTAGACCTACATTAGATAGAGTTAAAGAAGCTATGTTTAGCACAATTCAATCATATATACCCAACGCCGTGGTTGTAGATGTTTTTTCGGGGACAGGAAGTTTAGGACTAGAAGCTGCAAGCAGAGGTGCAAGGGAAGTTTACTTATTTGATAAGAGTGTAGTGACATTTCCGTTATTAAAGCAAAATGTTGAAAATCTTAAATTTGAAGATTTTTGTTTTCCTATAAATACTGATGCATATGCAGGACTTAAACAATTAGCAAGTAAAGGGGAAAATTTTGATATAATATTTATTGATCCACCTTATTGTAAAGAAATGATTCCAGAAGCTATGAAAATTGTTAAGGAATATGATTTATTAAAGGAAGATGGAATAATAGTTACTAAAATAGATACTATTGAAGCAATTTATGAAGGTTATGAGGATATAAAGTTAACTAAGAGCAAGAAGTATGGAAATACAACTGTATGTTATTATAAGTATGAGGAGAAATAAACAATGAAAATTGCAGTATATCCAGGAAGTTTTGATCCTATAACAAATGGACACCTTGATATTATAAAGCGAGGAGCAGGGGTTTTTGATAAAATTATAGTAGCAGTATTAGTTAATGTAGATAAAAAGTATCTTTTTGAAGTTGATGAAAGAGTTGAATTAATAAAAAAAGTAACAAGAGATATAGAAAATGTTGAAGTTAGAAGTTTTAATGGACTTTTAGTAAATTTTCTGAAAGAATATAATACTAATATAATTTTAAAGGGATTAAGAACGACTTTTGATTTTGAATATGAATTGCAAATGGCATTCATGAATAATGAATTAGATTCAAATATTGAAACTGTATGTATGATGTCATCTTCTAAAAATCTACATATAAGTTCGTCATGTGTTAAACAAGTGGCAAAATTTGGAGGGAACATTGAAGGTCTTGTTCCAAGTGAAATTGTCTCAGATATAATATCTAGAATAAATATCTAAGGAGTGTTTTTATGGAAAAAGTAGATGTAAATATTATAGAATTATTAGAATATTTACAAGAGTTGGTGGAAAATTCATCGAAGGTACCTATGAGTGGTAAGGTCATGATTGACAAAAAAGAAATTATTGAAGTGATTGATCAAATAATTAATTATATGCCAGATCAATTTAAAAAAGCTGAATGGGTCATGAATGAAAGAGAACGAATATTAGATGAGGCGAAAAAAGAATATGATTCTGTTAGAAAAGATACCATGACTATGATGAAGCAAAATATTGAAAAGCATGATATTGTAAAGGAAGCAAAGGTAAGAGCTCAAGAAATTATAACCTCAGCACAACGAGATGCTAAGGCTATAAGACTGGGTTCTAGAGATTATTCTGATGAAATATTAACTCAATTAGATAAAGAAATAGAAGAGCAAAAGATAAAATTAATAAAAAGTCTCCAAGGTAGCTTTGAATCAGTTGCAAAGAATATAGATATAAGTTTATCTGGGGCATGTGATGTCATAAAAGACAATGTTAAAGAATTACGTAATATGAAAAAATAATTTAGATGCCTTATTAATGATAATTAATAAAAGTGTTAACAAGATTAATACTAATATTGGGTAAAAATGTGTGTATACGCTCATATAGGATTTTATTTCAAAGTTGGATGTATATATGCTTGTAGGTAATATTTGTAATACTATATAAGTTATAATAAAACTAAATATTCCTTGGATTATCTTTAAAAAGATATATTTACTATAATGAATTTTAGTATCGCTTACAAAAGAGCTGACTTGCGCAATTACAGCTAGACCTGAAAATGAGCATAAGAAGCTTATCATGCTTAATTTAATAGGAAGAGAAAGTGAGAGAGCAGATATAATGCTACATCCATTTGTCATTTCTATACTTCCTAAAAATAAACAGTATAAAGTTCCAACAGGTAAGCTGAAAAAATTCTCTAATTGTTCAAACAAAATATAGAAATAAACATTACTTTTAATTAAAGAGATAACAACAGAAAAAATTATGATAAATCCACCAATAGATAATGTGGTATTTATTCCATTTTGAACTGCATTTTTTATTGCGGAACCAAAATCTATAATTTCATATTTAGGACAAGACAGAGAACTTAATTTAATTGGGTTTCTCTTTTTTTTTGTTATAAATCCTATAAAGATAATTGATGAGTAATTTCCAATAAGCAAAATGTAACCTAAAGAGAGATTTCCAAGTAAAGTTCCAGCAACAGAACCAATTAAAAATAGTGGACCAACATTAGAAGCTATGTTCAAAAGCCTTTCATATTCATCTTTTTTAATATATTCCATAGAATATAAATCAACACAGTACTTAGCACCTAACGGATAGCCGCATAGAATGCTAGCTACAATAGGAAAAGAACAATTCTTAGAAAGTCCTAACGGTTTGCAAACTAAAGGGCCAAGAAACTTAGAATAAAGGTTTATTCCATCATAATATATTAGTAAATTACAAATAACTATGAAAGGAAAGGTTGTTGGTAATATAGATTTATACCACAATTTACATCCATCCATAGCAGCAGAAATGCATTGGTTTATATTTAATGTAAAAAGAATTATAAATATTGAAATAAGTATACAAATGATAATATTTTTTTTAATATTAAGTTGTCTAATTAAAATAATAATTAAGCTAAGAATTAAAAACCATAAGATAATAACATATATCATGAAATCACTCCAATCTTTATTTCAGATATTAATTATGTATATTCTTATGGTTATGTAAAATATTACTATATTATAATAGGACCTTTTAAATAATCATCCATAGGATTTACCTTTGGATTTAAAAGGGAATACGCTTTAGTTCCTAAAATATCAATTTTCATATGATCGCATAAATTGTTTCTAGGAATTTTTGTTATTATATCGATATTACCTTTTGTTTTTATATTCTTTAGCATATTACGTCCAACAGAATTAAACCCAAGAACTCTTGCATAAGGTGCAAGTGTTTTAGATAAGCTAAATAAATCAAAATCTTCAAGATTTAAAAAACTTTGAGCAAGTATTCTATTAATCCTAGTGTAGGTATATCTTTTACTTTTAGAATTTAGTATTAATTCATTTAAGGAATTAGCTTTTAGAGCTTCTTTTAATATTTTATTTTCTAAGCCTTCTGAAATATCAGGTAATTTAAGAAGAGATTTTTCGTTTGTAAATAATTTATATTTAATATATTTAAACATATCCTCTTCAAAAATAAATGGATAGTTTGAAGTTGATAGATCACATAAAATGTCATAACTAGCTTTTGGAAGGACATCAATTAATTCACTTAATGAATTTTCTCTAAGATGTTTTCTTATGGAAGTAGCTGAAGAAAATAGTGAATTCAAATTGCTATCATTATAAGATGCACCTTCTCTTTTTAAGGTTTTAGGTATTATTGAGCTTTGCAATGTTATTAAAGCTTTTATATATTCAATGCCTAAAATATTATTAGAACTAGATAATACATTTAAAACATCATTAGAATTTAAATAATCATTAAGGGCATTGGCACGGCTTAAATGAAAAGGTAAGCCTAAATTTAAATTATTTTTCAAAAGACTTTTATAGTCATGAGGTTCAGACACAAGAGTTTTAGCGATATCTTCTAATGTATCTATTCTTCCTTCTTCACTTCCAAAGTATAAATTATCTACTATACCTAAAGAATTAAGAAGAGATACACTTCCAAAAGCAAAATGTTCAGCAGAAGATATTGAGTAAACAAGAGGTAATTCTAAAATCAAATCAACTCCATTTTTAATTGCCATTTCTGCTTTTTTCCATTTGTCGATAATTCCAGGTATTCCCCTTTGCATAAAATTGCCACTCATGACGCAAATTATACCATCTGCATTTGTGTCCTCTTTTGCTTTTTTTAGATGATATTCATGCCCTTTGTGAAATGGATTATATTCTGTAATTATTCCTGTAATTATTATAATCATCTCCCTTTGGCAAATAAAATTTAAAATAAGTGTATAAATACAATTAAAATATGAGAAAAGAATGTGGCTATGTAAATTAATTCTACTACAGATAATTTATATAAAGTAGTATCATTCTTATGAAAAGTATATCAAGAGTAGAAGAATTTATCAATAAGGTTACTATGTATAGTTTTTTATTTCTGAGTAATAAAATTATCTAATATTTTTTAGGTGTCATTCTAAACTTCTCTTTAAATAAACCTATGAAATGAGAAATATTTTCGTATCCTAGATTATAGGCTATTTCTGTAACGATTTTCATCTTTAACATTTTTTTGGCTTAGATTTCTGGTGTATTTTACTTATTATAGAGATTAAAGATATTAAAAAAATCATTGTTAAAAAATATACTTTACTCATATTGCTGTATTAAAAAGAGTTTTTTGAATAATCGGAAAAATTAAAAAAAATTAAAAAAATAACAAATTTTGAATTTAAAACTATTATGGGTTATTATAGATAAAAACAAAGTGCATGTACCTAATTATATGAATTTAGTACATATTTTAATAGTTTATAATTAAAAATATGATTGATATGTTAGAAATTTTGATATATATAAATTGCTTGAGTCCCCATTATACTAGATTTGATAATAAATTATAAAGTAATTTTACAGAAAATTTAATTGTTAAAAAATATACTTTTGCTATATTGGTATTTTACAATATAGTTGTCAGACAATTTGGATTATTGCCAATCTAAAGAATTCTATTTTATAACGAATTTAGGTTGAAAAAACCACTAATTAAGTAGTATATTAATAGATAGAGATAGGATATTAGAGGAGGAGAAATTATATATGGACCTTATGAAAAAAATATGGACTGATGCACAAGCAAATAAAAAGAAAATAGTTCTTCCAGAAGGTAATGAAGAAAGAACTATAGTAGCAGCAGAAAAAATACACG
>Ga0302173_10001250_pt1 | contig 12848 bp, 7 predicted proteins | sample I_Fen_N3_1_FD_198785 | JGI IMG/M metagenome (GOLD analysis project Ga0302173, IMG submission 198785) | Peat permafrost microbial communities from Stordalen Mire near Abisko, Sweden - I_Fen_N3_1 | ecosystem: Environmental > Terrestrial > Soil > Wetlands > Permafrost | place: Sweden: Abisko... | reverse complement strand
AGCAAATAAAGATTCACATCATGAGTAATAAAGTAATATACGCCATTTATAATGACGATGATATTTTGATGGATGCAGTAAAGAAAACCAGAGCTGCTCATCATCATATTGAAGAGGTTTTTACTCCATTCCCAGTTCACGGATTGGATAAAGCTATGGGTTTAGCGCCAACAAGATTAGCAATTTGTGCATTTTTATATGGATGTGTTGGTATTTCTGTTGCAACAACCATGATGAGTTATATCATGATTCATGATTGGCCTCAGGATATTGGTGGAAAGCCAAGTTTTAGTTTCATTCAAAATATGCCTGCATTCGTGCCAATTATGTTTGAAATGACAGTGTTTTTTGCTGCTCACTTAATGGTTATTACTTTTTATATGAGAAGTAGATTATGGCCATTTAAACAAGCTGAAAATCCTGATGTAAGAACAACAGATGACCATTTTTTAATGGAAGTTGCCGTAAATGATAATGAGGCAGAACTAGTTTCTTTTTTCGAAGGTACAGGTGCTGTTGAAGTTAAAGTAATTGAAAAGAATTAATTGTAGCTATGAAAAGGATATATAAAATAACACTTTTAGTTGGTATAACTATTTTAGTTTCATCATGCCACAATACTTCGGCACCAAACTATCAGTATTTTCCTAATATGTATGAGTCTTTGGCATATGAGCCATATTCAGAGGCAAAAATATTTAAGGGAGGAAAAGAAGGACAACTTCCTGCAGAAGGAAGTATTAATAGAGGTTTTGAGCCTTATGAATATGAAAATTCGACTGCGGGTTATGAATTGGCTAAGGCTAATTTAAAATCTCCTTTGGATTCTATTGAAAGAAATTCCGGAAAAGGAAAAGAACTTTTCGAAATTTACTGTATCAGTTGTCATGGTGCAACTGGAAACGGTAAAGGTAAATTGGTTGAAAGAGAAAAATTTCTTGGAGTACCTAGTTATAAAGACAGAGTTATTACTGAAGGAAGTGTCTTTCATGTTGAAACTTATGGTTTAAATGCAATGGGTTCACATGCAAATCAATTAAGTGCCCACGAACGTTGGTTAGTTGCTGACTATGTTCTAAAACTAAAAAGCCAATTATAATTGTTGAACAAACTGATCGTAATAGATATGTATACATTTTCAAGTAAATTAAAAACTTTTTCTTTCATCCTAATGGCCGTTGGTATATTAGGAATTGGATATGGTTTTTTAACTGCTCCTAAAGATATTCAAGAAGTTGAGAAAATTCTAGCTTCAGATGAACATGGATCTCATGGTGCTGCGCATGAAGTAGCAGCAGAGGTATCTCATGAAGAAGCTGGACATCATGAAGCTGTTGAAGCTTCACATGAATCACACAAAGGTGGTGAGCATGCAAAAGTTAGTGCTTCTGATGAGCATAATAAACATTTAACTCATGTATTGCACCAATTGCAAAATAAGCCTTGGTCTGCTTTATATGTTGCATGTATTTTCTTTTTACTACTTTCGATGGGTGTTTTAGCATTTTATGCTATTCAACAAGTAGCTCAGGCAGGATGGTCTCCAGTTTTATTTAGAGTAATGCAGGGAATTACTGCTTATTTACCATGGGGTTCTGTAATTTTCTTTATTATTTTAATTCTTTGTGGATTACAATTTAATCACATATTTGTGTGGTTGGGTGAAGGAGTTACGGATCCAACAAACCCAAATTATGATAAAATTATTGCCGGGAAAGCGGGTTATTTGAACTTTGGTTTTTGGCTTGTTAGAGCTGCTATCTTTTTAATTGGATGGAATTTATACCGTTACCAATCTAGAAAAAATTGTTTAGCTCAAGATGAGGCTAATGATGATTTGTACTACAAAAAGAACTTTAAGTTAACCGCTGGTTTCTTAGTATTCTTTATTGTATCTGAGTCTATTATGTCTTGGGATTGGATTATGTCAATTGATCCTCACTGGTTCAGTACTTTGTTTGGATGGTATGTTTTCGCGTCTTTCTTTGTAAGTGGTATTACTGCAATTGCATTAGTTACTGTTTATTTAAAATCTAAAGGATATTTAGAATATGTAAATACAAGTCATATTCACGATTTAGCTAAATTTATGTTTGGAATCAGTGTTTTCTGGACTTATTTGTGGTTCTCTCAATTTATGTTAATCTGGTATGCTAATATTCCTGAGGAGGTAACTTACTTTATCACAAGAATTCAATTATACAACTTGCCATTCTTTGGTGCTGTAGTTATGAATTTTGTTTTCCCATTATTGATATTAATCAATACAGACTTTAAACGTCTTAGTTGGGTTATTGTAATGGCTGGTGTTGTTATCTTACTAGGTCACTATATAGATTTCTTTAATATGATTATGCCTGGTACAGTTGGAGATAAATGGTTTATTGGAGTTCCTGAAATTGCATCTATTCTTTTCTTCTTAGGATTATTTATTTTTGTTGTATTCACTGCATTAACTAAAGCTCCTCTGTTAGCAAAAAGAAATCCTTTCATTGAAGAAAGTAAACATTTTCATTATTAATATTTAAAGAAGTAAACAGATGACAAGTTTGTTGGTAATTATAGTTTTAGTTTTATTAGCAGTTGCATTGTGGCAATTGACCAAGATATTTGATCTTACTCAAGTGGGATCTTCTTCGGACGATTCTCAAGTTGCATCAGATAATGATAATAATATTCAAGGGTATATTATGTTTGGCTTCTTGGCATTCATATACATATTTACGATTTATGGTTTACTAAAATGGGGTGGTTTAGCACTTCATACCCCTGCTTCTGAGCATGGACTTTTAGTAGATAATTTAATGAATATTACTTGGGTTTTAATTTTTGTAGTTCAGTTTATTACACAAGGTTTATTATATTGGTTTTCTTTTAAAAATAGAGGACACAAGGATAAAAAAGCATTATTCTTTGCTGATAGTAATAAATTAGAAGCAATTTGGAGTATTATTCCATCTGTAGTTTTGGCTTGTTTAATTCTTTATGGATTATATGCATGGAACAACATTATGTTTGTTGACAAAGATGAAGATGTAATCGAAATTGAATTATATGCTCAACAGTTTAAGTGGACAGCCAGATATGCTGGACAGGATAATGTTTTAGGAAAAGCTAACGTTCGTTTAATTGAAGGTGTAAATACTTTAGGAGTAGATATGTCTGATCCTAATGCTCAAGATGATATTGTAGTTTCTGAGTTACACATACCAAAAGGTAAAAAAGTACATTTCAAAATGCGTTCACAAGACGTATTGCACTCAGCTTACATGCCTCATTTTAGAGCGCAAATGAACTGTGTTCCTGGTATGGTTACTGAGTTTGCTTTTATTCCAACTTATACAACATCTGAATACAGAGAGTTACCATTTATGGTAGAGAAAGTTGCTAACATCAACAAACTTAGAGCTGAGAAAAGCGTTGAGTTAGTTGCTAAAGGTGGTACAGCTTTAGATCCTTATACATTTGATTATTTATTATTATGTAATAAAATTTGTGGAGCTTCTCACTACAACATGCAAATGAAAGTTGTTGTTGATACTCCTGAAGATTATAAAAAATGGTTAAGCGAAAAAACTACTTTAGCTCAGGATATTAAAGCGGCAGCAGCTGCTAAAGCACCAGCTGAAGGGGCAAAAACTACTACAGACAGTACTGCTAAAGATACTGTTAAAGCGGTAATAGATACTGTTAAGGCTGTTGTAGCTAAAGTTGCTATGAAATAATATTTATTAAGAAAATTTAAAGTACACATATATGTCAGCAGAAGCGCACGGTCACGATCACGGACACGATCACGAGCACGAACATCATCATAAAGACACGTTCATTACTAAATATATTTTTAGTATTGATCACAAAATGATTGCTAAGCAATATTTAATTACCGGTATCATTATGGGTATTATTGGTATTGCAATGTCTTTGCTTTTCAGAATGCAATTGGCTTGGCCAGAAGAGTCTTTCAAAATCTTTAATGTTTTATTAGGCGATAAATTTGCACCTGATGGTGTAATGGCAAATGATATTTACTTAGCCTTAGTCACAATTCACGGTACTATAATGGTATTCTTTGTATTGACGGCTGGTTTAAGTGGAACATTTAGTAACTTACTTATTCCACTTCAAATTGGAGCAAGAGATATGGCTTCTGGATTCATGAATATGATTTCATACTGGTTGTTCTTCTTGTCTGCTGTAATCATGTTATCTTCTTTATTTGTTGAAGCTGGACCAGCTTCTGCAGGTTGGACAATTTACCCTCCATTAAGTGCTTTGCCACAAGCGATCCCTGGATCTGGAACTGGTATGACTTTATGGTTAGTTTCGATGGCTATCTTTATTGCATCTTCTTTAATGGGATCATTAAACTACATTGTAACTGTTATTAATTTAAGAACTAAAGGAATGTCTATGACTAGACTTCCACTTACAATCTGGACATTTTTTGTAACAGCTATCATTGGTGTTATTTCATTCCCGGTATTGTTATCTGCTGCTTTATTATTGATTTTTGATAGAAGTTTTGGTACATCATTCTTCTTGTCTGATATTTATATTGCAGGAGAGGTTTTACATTACCAAGGAGGTTCTCCAGTATTGTTCGAACACTTGTTCTGGTTCTTAGGACACCCTGAAGTTTATATTGTAATCTTACCAGCAATGGGACTTGTTTCTGAAATTATGGCTACGAACTCTCGTAAACCAATTTTTGGATACAGAGCAATGATTATGTCAGTTCTTGCAATTGCATTTTTATCTACAATTGTTTGGGGTCACCACATGTTTATTTCAGGTATGAATCCTTTCTTAGGATCTGTATTTACTTTCACCACTTTATTGATTGCAATTCCATCTGCTGTAAAAGCTTTTAACTGGATTACAACTTTATGGAAAGGTAATCTGCAATTTAACCCTGCAATGTTATTCTCTATCGGAATGGTTTCTACTTTCATTACTGGTGGTTTAACTGGAATTATTTTAGGAGATAGTACATTAGATATTAATGTTCACGATACATACTTCGTAATTGCTCACTTTCACTTAGTAATGGGTATCTCTGCACTTTACGGAATGTTTGCTGGTATTTACCACTGGTTCCCTAAAATGTACGGAAGAATGTTAAACAAAAACTTAGGTTATATTCACTTTTGGGTAACAGCAGTTTGTGCTTATGGAGTTTTCTTCCCAATGCACTTTATTGGATTAGCTGGTTTACCAAGACGTTATTATACAAATACAAACTTCCCATTATTTGATGATTTGCAAAATGTGAATGTTTTAATTACAACATTTGCTCTTGTAGGGGGTGCGTTCCAATTAGTATTCTTGTACAACTTCTTTAGTAGTATTTTCTACGGTAAGAAAGCAGTACAAAATCCATGGAAATCGACAACATTAGAGTGGACAACTCCAGTAGAACATATTCACGGTAACTGGCCAGGAGAAATTCCTCATGTATACCGTTGGCCATATGACTACAGTAACCCAAATCACGATGTAGATTTTGTTCCTCAAAATGTACCAATGAAAGAAGGTGAAGAAGTTTTACACCACTAAAGATATTTAAAAAAGACCATCTGAAAAGATGGTCTTTTTGTTTATATAAATTCCATATACCAGTTAAGTTTAACCTCGTATTAGAATTTTAAAAAATTGGTATTTGGTTTCCTTTTATTTAAATTTTATCTATTTTACAAACTGATTACTTTGTCTATCTTTGTAAAATGAATGAAAACCTAGATCCCACAACAAATGGGTACAATCCAGAAGAATTAGATCTTGAAAAAAGATTACGTCCGCTGTCATTTGATGATTTTGCCGGGCAAGATCAAGTTTTAGAGAATTTAAAAGTTTTTGTTGCTGCTGCCAATCAACGTGGTGAAGCACTTGATCATGCACTTTTTCACGGACCTCCCGGATTAGGTAAAACTACCTTGGCTAATATCCTGGCCAATGAACTTGAAGTGGGTATAAAAATTACTTCAGGACCTGTTTTAGACAAACCTGGGGATTTAGCTGGTCTCTTGACTAACCTTGATGAAAGAGATGTTTTATTCATTGATGAAATTCATCGCTTAAGCCCAATTGTCGAAGAATATCTGTACTCGGCAATGGAAGATTTTAAAATTGATATTATGATCGAGTCTGGACCAAATGCCAGAACGGTACAAATTAATTTAAATCCTTTTACTTTAATCGGGGCAACAACTCGTTCTGGATTACTGACCGCGCCAATGCGTGCTCGTTTCGGAATTTCATCACGATTACAGTATTATACTACTGAACTTTTGACGACTATTGTTGAGAGAAGTTCTTCTATACTTAAAATGCCAATTTCATTAGATGCTGCTATCGAAATTGCGGGTCGTAGTCGTGGTACACCTCGTATTGCTAATGCATTGTTACGAAGAGTACGTGATTTTGCACAGATAAAAGGTAACGGAACCATCGATCTTGAAATTGCACGTTACGCGTTAAGAGCGCTTAATGTAGATGCGCATGGACTAGATGAAATGGATAATAAAATCTTGTTGACCATCATCAATAAATTTAAAGGAGGACCTGTTGGACTTTCAACTTTGGCAACAGCAGTTTCTGAAAGCAGTGAAACGATCGAAGAAGTTTATGAACCATTTTTAATTCAGGAAGGGTTTATCATGCGCACGCCACGCGGACGTGAGGTAACGGATAAAGCATACAAGCATTTAGGAAAACTAAATACAAATATTCAGGGCGGATTGTTTTAATTGTAATCAAAATGTCTGAAAATAAAAAATATAATTACCCGAACAGGCTTTCGATATTGAGATTCTTTTTGGATGCGGAAGGAGTGCGTAGAAACCCGATCCCTTTTCATAAAAGATATTTTGAGCAATTGGGAGATTCTTTCTCTCTTAAAATTGGTGTTTCTAAACATATAATCTTATCAAGAGACAATGAAATTGCTCAGTATATTTTACAAAAGAATCAGAAAAACTATCATAAATCAAAATTTCAATCCGTATATCTTTCAAAATATTTAGGAAAAGGACTTTTAACTGTTGATGGGGATTTCTGGCTAAAACAAAGAAGATTAATTCAACCTGCATTTCATAAGCAAAAGATGAATCAATTGGTTGAAAATATGAATTTGACTATTGCTTCAGAATTAGATAATCTAGTTGAAGAAAAGTCGATGGATCTTTTTCCTGTAATGAGTCAATTGGCATTTAATGTTGTCGCGAAGTCATTATTTCAACTTTCAATATCAGAAGAAAAACTAAATCGTATAAAATTTATTATTGAGGAAGTTCAGAATTTTTTAATTAAAGAAATTAGACTTCCACATAAAGCATGGTGGTTTTCGTTAAGCGGCCAAGTGAAAAAGCATCTTGAACTAGCAGACGAAAATAATAGAATCATTCAGGAAATTATTGAACAAAGAATGACTTCGGAAGAAGAAATTAATGACTTGCTTAATATGCTTTTGGAGACTCGTTACGAGGATACTGGAGAAGGTATGTCAGTTAAGCAATTAGTGGATGAAATTAAAGTGCTCTTTATTGCAGGACATGAAACTACTGCAAATGCTCTGACTTTTACTTTGCATCTTTTAGGTAGAAATCCTGATGTGCAGCAAAAAGTTTTTGACGAAATTGTCGAAATAGAATCTCAAAGTGATAATATTGTTGAGCAGCTTCAAAAAATGACTTATACTAATGCAGTATTAAATGAGTCTATGCGCTTGTTTCCGCCGGCATGGATTACAGACCGACAAAATGTTACAGATGATACTCTTGTTGGTTTTCATATAAAGAAGGAAACTCTAATTGGAGTTTCTTTTTACGAATTGCATCGAAATCCTAAGTATTGGAAAAATCCAGATGAATTTAATCCGGAAAGATTTCTTGGCGAGCAGAAAAAACTGTCTATGCAATATTTTTATCCGTTTGGTGCGGGTCCAAGAATGTGCATAGGAGTGGGATTTGCTATTTATGAAATGTGTTTGACCATTGCTCAAATTGTAAAAAAATATGAGATTAAATCCAGTACTGATACAGTTCAGTTTAATCCTTTAATTACATTAAAACCGGTTGGTGTAGAAGTTTTATTTTCGAAAAGATGAGCATTAATGCAAAAGAAACATATTCGGAATTTATAAAATCAGAAGCAAAACGCCTCGGTTTTCTTTCTTGCGGAATATCTAAAGCTGGATTTCTGGAAGAGGAGGCACCACGTCTTGAAAAATGGCTCAATAACAACCATCATGGCCAAATGGTGTACATGGAGAATTATTTTGACAAACGTTTAGATCCAACCTTGTTGGTAGATGATGCCAAAAGTGTAGTGTCACTTTTATTAAATTATTATCCGGAAGAAACCCAAACTCAGGAAAGTTTTAAAATTTCGAAATATGCTTACGGACAGGACTATCATTTTGTTATTAAAGAGAAGCTGAAAGAATTTTTGAATGTCATTCAGGAAAATATTGGGGAAGTTTCCGGTCGTGCTTTTGTCGATTCGGCACCTGTTTTAGACAGGGCGTGGGCTGCGAAAAGTGGTTTGGGTTGGATTGGTAAAAGTGGTAATCTACTTACTCAAAAAGTAGGTTCTTTTTATTTTATTGCAGAGCTAATTCTAGATCTAGAATTAGAATATGATCATGCAACTACAGATCATTGTGGTTCTTGTACAGCATGTATTGATGCTTGTCCTACACAAGCAATTGTTGCACCTCATGTCGTTGACGGAAGCAAATGTATTTCTTATTATACAATTGAACTCAAAGAAAATATTCCTTATGAAATGAAGGGGAAATTTGATGAATGGATGTTTGGTTGTGACACTTGTCAAGATGTTTGTCCTTGGAATCGATTCTCGAAACCTCATTCAGAACCTTTGTTTAATCCTAATCCGGAATTACTTTCCTTTAGTAAAAAAGATTGGCTTGAGATTACAGAGGAAACTTTTCGTGTAGTTTTTAAAAATTCCCCTATTAAAAGAACGAAGTTTGATGGTCTAAAACGTAATATTGCTTTTTTAGAATAACATTTTAGATATTTTTTCTCTACTATTTTTTAGGATTTTTTTTATGCTCGTTTTTGATCTGCTTTTTTAGACTTCTTGTTGGTATTTTCAGAATTTGTTCTTTATGCACAAATACAGAAAAAAATAATTTCTATAATTAGTTTTCTATGGATGTTTTACTTGCAAAATGTAGCTAATCAAATCAATTACTTTATTAAATCACTGCTATTTGTATTGGTTGTGTGTAATTGATTGATTTTTAGATTGTTGTTTGTTTTTTTGTAAAGGTTTTTTACATTTTCATTATTGTGTTTTATTGCGCTTATGTCGCTTTATTCTTAGAAAAAGGAATATATCAATAATATTTCGATTGGTTTTTAATGTTTGTTTATCAAATAGTCATGTTTTTTGTTCTAAAAAGTGTTTTTTTGTCGACAAAATATGCACTTCAACGTTAATCTTGGTAGTTTATCGAGTAATGTAGTTAGTATACAGGTGTTTGTATATTTTCGCGACTCCAAAACTACAATTTTAACCTATAAGACAATTTTATGTCTTGAATGAATGCTATTTATGGTTCGAAAACTACTTTATTGTTATGAAAATCGGCGGGTCTTTTTTTTAAGATTTTCAAAAACTATTTCCTTCATTTTATCGTATTTATCTTATATGCTGAAAACTAATTTTAGTTTTTCGGCTATTGCTATTTCTATTCCTCAAATTAATACTGAGTCTGTCTATGTGTAACTTTACTTTTAGAATGTTTAATTCATTTAAGCTAATCTCACTTGTTTTATTTCTTACAGTAACTTCTATTTCTTCATTTGCCCAAATTTGTGGTACACCCGGAGTTGATGGACCTGTGGCAATAACAGGTTCCGTAAATACTTATTATCCAATTGCTGGTAATAGAACATTACCTGAAGGTACTCAATCTATTTTATTAGGTGCTGTGCCAACTGAAGATCAGCATAAAAATAATTTTGGGACAACGCCAATTTCTGTAGGAGATTTGATTTTGATCATCCAAATGCAAGATGCAACAATAAACTCTTCAAATGATGCTAGTTATGGTTCAGGTACTACGTCTAGTGGTCCTGATGGTAAAGGAGGTACGGGATTTACAGATATTGGTAATTCAGGTATTTTTGAGTATGTTATTGCTACTAATAATGTACCATTGGCGGGTGGGAATTTGACGTTTAAAGGTATGGGACCCAATAGCGGTGTCTTGAATAATTTTTATAATGCAGATGCAACAGGATTAAGAGGAAAGAGAACATTTCAAATTATTAGAGTCCCACAATATTCTAACTTAACTTTAAAATCAGATATTACAACGCCGCCATTTAATGGTGTTGCTGGAGGAGTTATTGCTTTTAATGTTTCTGGATTTTTCGATTTTGGTGGAAGGAAAATTGATGGAAATGCAAGAGGATTTAGAGGAGGTTTTAGTCCTAAAGCTGCTTCAGGAGCAAATAATGCAACAACTTATGTTGGACTTGCTACAAATACCGCGATTTCTTGTAAAGGAGAAGGAATTGCGGGGACACCAAAATACATGTGGGATGGTTTTAATCAAGTAACTAATGCTACTGAAGGTTTACCTGTTGGTTCCTCTGGAAGAGGGGCAGCTGCCAATGCTGGTGGAGGTGGTAATGATCACAATACCGGTGGTGGTGGTGGTGGTAATGGTGGTTATGGAGGTTTAGGTGGTTATGGCTGGCAGGGATTTGCTGGAGGAGATCGCTATGATAATGGTGGTCTTACCGGAGGAGGACGACCAGGTTTCAAATCTTTTCCTATGCCTACTGCTACAGCTACACCATCGTTAACAAGGCTAATAATGGGTGGCGGAGGTGGAGCCGGAGACGCGAATGATGCTGTTGATGGTGTAAAAGGTGGTGTTGGAGGTGCTATCGTACTTATTAATGCCGGAGTTATTCAAGGAGTTGGCTTAATTGAGGCCAATGGTGGAGATGGAGCCCCTGGTATTTATGGAAGTTCACCTGATGGTGCCGGAGGTGCAGGAGCTGGAGGAACTGTATTATTAAATATTTCTAATAGTAGTTCTGGAACCATTACAATTAATGCAAAAGGAGGAAAGGGAGGAAATACAGAAAGAGATACTAACAACGAACACGGACCAGGTGGTGGTGGTGGTGGTGGTATCATCAGACATAATCTTGTAGGAACAGTAATAACTAATACCGATGTAAGTAAAGGCTTATCTGGAATGACAACGGGAGCAGCTAGTGGTACTACAGCCCATGGGGCGCTACCTGGATCAGATGGACATGTATCCACTTTTGTTACATCAGATTTACCAGCAAACCTACAGGTTAATTCAAGTTGTTTTCCAAGACTTGAAACTACAGTAAAATCTTCGTCTAATAAAAAAGTTTGTAATTCGGTAGGAGAAAAGGTTTTTTATGAAATTCAAATAAAAAATACAGGAGTAGGAAATGCGGCTGGAGTTGTTTTAGATTTTGCTTTTCCAAATGGAATTGAATTTGATTCAGCTATAGCAACATATTCAGTTGATGCTACGGGACCTACTGGGACTTTGACTAATACTGCTACAGGTAATAATCCACTTTTTGGTAGTTTTAATATTGCTAAAGATGGAGTAGTTACAATAACTTTAATAGGTAAAATAGTAACATCAATTGCAGCTGGTACATATAATTCTAATGCACAGGCTTTATATCTTGATCCAACACGTACTACTGTAAACAGACAAATAACGGCTTTTACAAATGCTTATAATAGTGCAAATAAAAATTATGAGGGAGCTAGTCAAGCACCTGTACCTGGAACTAATTTTAGTGGTACTGGGACAGCAGACGATGATATAATAATTTTAGCTTTACCAAACGCTCCAACTGCTTCGGTGACAACACAAGCAACTTGTGATGTTCCAACAGGAACAATAACGGTAAGTGCACCTGCTAATGGGGCTAATATAAGCTACACTTTAACAGGAACAAATCCGGCAAGTGCATCAACAAATAATAAGACAGGTGTTTTTTCTGGTTTGGTACCAGGAACTTATCAGGTGACCACAACGAACGCGGATGGATGTATTTCATCTGCTAATACCGGACTGGTTATTAATGCAGTTGCTGGAGCACCAACAACTACTGGAGCCATCATTTGTCAGAATGAAACAGGTTTATTAACAGCTACTTCTTTATGTTCAGTTTCAAATAGTACTGGAGCAAAAATCGCAGGATCAGGAAGTAGTGTTGCCGGCGGCGGTGGTACACTTGCATGGTCAAATTCTGGAAGAATTACAGGAAATGATTCTAGTAATAGTACAGTCTCTGTTTCAAATGATGGAGTTTTTTTAACACGCTATCTTCAGGGAACAAATTTCGGCTTTGCAATTCCTACAAATGCTACTATAAAAGGTATTCAAGTGTCATTTAATCGTTTTGCTAGTAATAATACTAATAGCAACAATGTTAAAGATAACGTTGTTAGCTTACTTAAGGCAGGAACACTTACAGGAGAGAATAAAAGTATAACAGGGATTTGGTCTACTAGTGCTACTGCTATTATTGATTACGGAGGTGTAGCAGATTTATGGAGTGGATCTTGGACACCTTCAGATATCAATTCACCAAATTTTGGAATAGCTTTATCAGCAAATATTACTAGATCGAATGGAACTGTTATCGCATCAGTTGATTATGTGCAGATTACTGTAAATTATACCGTTGGAGAAATAGAGTGGTATACGACATCTTCTGCAGTAACACCAATTTTTACAGGCTCTTCTTTTAATCCAGTTGGAGTTGCTGGATCAGGCTTGTTAGATACAAGTACACCAGGTA
>Ga0302173_10001243_pt1 | contig 12897 bp, 13 predicted proteins | sample I_Fen_N3_1_FD_198785 | JGI IMG/M metagenome (GOLD analysis project Ga0302173, IMG submission 198785) | Peat permafrost microbial communities from Stordalen Mire near Abisko, Sweden - I_Fen_N3_1 | ecosystem: Environmental > Terrestrial > Soil > Wetlands > Permafrost | place: Sweden: Abisko... | reverse complement strand
ACCTTTCCATCTCGGGTTCGTAATCCAATCGTTAATCAATTCCTGAATTCTGTCTTCTGTTGTTTTCATAAATAGTATAGTTAAAGTGGTTAGTAAGTAATAGTGTTCAGTCGCAGTTATAACTGTTCAGTTTTAACCGGACTTATTTTTTTGTATTATTACAAAATCTGTTTAGTTTTTTTTTAACTCTCATTTTATCTGCCCGATCTGCAAAATCTGCGTGAAAAATTATTCGCTCGCAGATTTGGCAGATTAAGCGGATTTTTATTATAAATATTTGTAACAAGGAATTGTCAAGAAATCAACAAAATCAGTATTTACAACTAATCTTTCCAGAACTTTTTCAGCTAGAGGAAATTGACGTTTTTCGTGATTTTCTTCTCCTAATTCTTCTTTGATTTTTCTAAATTCATCCAAAGCCAATTCGTGATAATACGCCAGATCTAATTTTCTGTCATTATCCAAAACCACTTTATTCTGAAGCCATTGCCACAATTGTGATCTCGAAATTTCGGCCGTGGCAGCATCTTCCATTAAATTATGCAAAGCCGCTGCACCTTGTCCGTTTAGCCATGAAGCCAGATATAAAACTCCTACGTTTATATTTTTTCGAACACCATTTTCAGTAATAATTCCAATTGGTGGTTCAATTAGATCTGCTTCTGTAATTTTTTGATGTTCTCTTTTTATATGAATCTGATTTGGAGTTGGCATTCCTTTATCAAAAATTTCTTTTGCAATTGCAACCAAATCCGGATGTGCTACCCAAGTTCCGTCGTGACCGTTTCGAACTTCACGTTCCTTATCGGTTTTTACTTTTGCGAAAGCGACTGCATTGGCTTCTTCATTATTTCTAATCGGAATTTGCGCCGCCATTCCGCCAATCGCATGAATTCCACGTTTATGACATCTCTGAATTACCAAATTCGAATATGCATTCATAAAAGGAGAAGTCATATTTACCTGATCACGATCTGGAACGATAAATTTGGGATTTTTTCTAAATTTTTTGATATACGAGAAAATATAATCCCAACGTCCGCAATTCAACCCCACGATATGTTCTTTTAGTTCATAAATAATTTCATCTAACTGAAAACTCGCTGTAATGGTTTCAATTAAAACCGTCACTTTTATAGTTCCTCTTTCTAACTTCAAATAATCTTCAGTAAAATCAATTACATTATTCCACCAACGAGCTTCGAGATAGTGCTCTAATTTTGGGATATAGAAATAAGGCCCTGATTTGTTTTCTAAAAGTCTTTTATGATTATGAAAAACATATAGTCCAAAATCGACCAAAGAACCCGAAACTTCTTTTCCGTCAATTAGAATATGCTTTTCGGGCAAATGCAAACCTCGCGGACGCACAATTAATGTTGCAATCTTTTCATTTAAATGATATGATTTTTGCTTAACCAAATCAGTATAGGTAATTATTTTATTTACCGCATCAATTAAATTTATTTGTCCGTCCATCAAATTTTGCCAGGTTGGAGAAGTACTATCTTCAAAATCGGCCATAAATGTTTTAGCTCCCGAATTCAAAGCATTGATAATCATTTTACGATCAACTGGTCCAGTAATCTCTACTCTTCTATCTTGCAAATCTTTTGGAATTTCTCCAGCCGTCCAATTACCTTCTCTGACACTTTTAGTTTCCGGAGTAAAAACAGGCATGACGCCCTGATCAAAAGCGGCTTGCTTTTGTTCACGTTGTAACAATAACAATTTTCGTTGCGATTCGAATTTTCGATGCAAATCGGTTACAAAAACAATCGCTTCATCTGTCCAGATTTTTGGATAAGAAAGCTTCTTTTCGGCTAAAAATTCCATTGCCGTTTCGGTAATTTCTAATTGGTTTTTCATAGCTGTAAATTTTATTTTAATTAATCAGAATCAAATTGCACATACCTATTTTAAAACATTTAAACATAACAATCTGATATCTAATAATTTCTACACCACAATATTAGAAAAAAGTTTTTTACAAAACAAGCGAACGTTCGCTAAATATTAAAATAATTTTTTGGCGATTATTTTTCAATTGACTATATTTGATTTATGGATATCGAAAAAGACTATATAAAGCTGATATTTGGGCTAAAACTCAAACAGGTCAGAACGCAAAAAAATCTTTCTCTTTTTGGCTTAGCCAAATTGACAAATCTTTCAAAATCGTACTTGAACGAGATTGAAAAGGGAAAAAAATATCCAAAAACAGATAAAATTTTACTTCTATGTGAGCATTTAGAAACAAGTTACGACCAAATGGTATCTTTAAAACTGGATAATAATCTCGCTCCGATTGGCGAAATCCTAAAATCGGGAATTTTAAAAGAGATTCCGCTTGAGCTTTTTGGCATTCAGGAAGCAGATTTAATAGATATTATTGCCAATGCTCCGGCAAAAGTCAATGCCTTTATTAGTACAATTATCGAAATTGCACAGCATTATAATTTAAGTCGCGAAAGTTTCTTTTTGGCCGCTTTACGCTCCTATCAGGAAGCGCACAGTAATTATTTTGAAGATTTAGAAGAAAAAGTAATTACTTTTTCGAAATCTTTCCAAATCAATTTAGATTCTAAAATTACAATTGAAGAACTTGAAGCGATTTTAAAGGAAGAGTACGAATACAAAATACAAGAAATCGCTTTTACAGATCAGGAAGCACTAGACGATTTGAGGTCGATTTATGTTCCAACAAGCAAAACTTTATTGCTTTCGACTGAAATTGATGCGCCACAAAGGGCTTTTATTTTAGCTAAAGAAATTGCTTATAATTATTTAAAAATTTCAGATCGACTACTGACTTTTAGCTGGATTAAATTTGAAAATTTTGATCAGGTTTTGAACAATTTTTATGCTTCTTATTTTGCCGGTGCATTATTATTACCAAGAAAATTAGTAGTAGATAAAATCAATACTTTTTTAGAAAACGCAAATCCCAATCCGGAAGAATTTGTGGCTTTGATCGAAAGTTTTGAGGTTTCTCCAGAGTCTTTTTATCAAAGATTAACCAATTTATTACCTAAAGATTTTCAACTGAAAAACTTATTCTTTTTAAGATTATCACATCGTGTTGGGTCAGATTTTTATCAGATTAATAAAGAATTACACATTACAAATCAGCAAGAGCCACACGCCAACGAGACCAATGAGCATTATTGCAGAAGATGGGTTTCGGTAAAAACCATCGACGAGGCAATTAAACAAAATAAACCTCATTTTTTTGATGCTCAAATCTCAAGTTATATTCATAGCGGAAATGAGTACCTTGTATTTTCATCGGCCACCAAAGATCCTTTTGTAAAAGATAATATTCGTAGTATTTCTGTTGGAATTTTAATTAATCCAACGATGAAAAAGAAATTTAAATTCATCGAGGGAAAACCTCTCGTAAAACGAATTGTTGGTGTTACCTGCGAAACTTGCGATGTAAAAGATTGTCTGGAAAGAGCTGCGCCGCCACTTGCCCTTGAAAAGAAAAAACGCCATGAAAATACGGATGCAGTTGTGCAGCAGTTTATAAATCAATATAGCTAAAACGTTATGAAATATTTTGCCTTAATAATTACTTTGATTTTTATCAACTTAAATCAGAAAACTGACAAACTTACGGGCCGTTATAATTATTTAATAGAAGATAATAATTCGTATATCTTAAAAGATAAAATTACTTTTAACGATAGTGTTTTTGCTTTTGATAATAAGTATCTACCAAAAGGAAAAATCTCTTATGGCAATGTAATACTATTGGATAATTTCATTAATACTGATTTGATTATAACTATTCATAAAGATCAAATCGAAAAAGACACTATTGAATTTTTTATGCATGATAAACAAAGTTCTTCTGCGAATTATCTTGATGAAGTGATTGGAAAAGGAAAACTGATTAAGATCAAATAAAAGAATCTCGCCAAGGCGCAAAATTTTTTTTCCTCAAAACATATAATCTAAATCAAATCTTTGTCGATTATGATTGCGCAGAATGGATTGAAATCCATCTCTATAAAATAATTCGTTCCTCCGGAACTTTTATAGAAATTAGAAATGTACATTTCTTCTGGAAATAAAACTTATTACCTAGCCCAGATAGAAGTGAAAATCCTCTTATACCGGGGTTCGGATTAAAAGATTGAAACGGATAGCGGGACGTCACGTCTTTTGAAAACCAAAATTTCTGCTCCAAAAAACCATAGAATCTTAGCCACTTAGAAACTCAGAACCTTTTCTTAATCTACATTAAGTGCTTTTCCTTGACCTTGATAGTATCTTTGTACTATAAAAATAACAAAACACATATCATCATGGAAAATATAGTATTACATAAAGCAGAAACAAGAGGAAACGCAAATCACGGATGGCTTAATGCTTATCATAGTTTTAGTTTTGCGAGCTGGTATAACCCGGATAGAATTCAGTTTGGAGCACTTCGTGTTTTGAACGATGACACAATTGCGGGCGGAATGGGCTTTGGAACACATCCGCACGATAATATGGAAATCATTACGATTCCGCTAGAAGGCGATTTGGCTCACAAAGACAGTATGGGAAATACTGAAGTGATCAAAAATGGAGACATTCAGGTGATGAGTGCCGGAACAGGAATTCAGCATAGTGAGTTTAACCCAAATGCAGATCAACAAACTAAATTATTGCAAATCTGGTTATTTCCTAACAAAAGAAATGTAACTCCGCGTTACCAACAAATCACTTTAAATGTTGAAGACAGACACAATAAATTGGCGCAAGTTTTGTCTCCAAATGCTGATGATGACGGCGTTTGGATTCACCAAGATGCTTGGTTCAATATGGGAAATTTTGATGCAGGAGTATCTACTGAATACATAATTAAAAAAGAAGGAAATGGAGTTTACGCTTTCATTTTAAAAGGAAACGTAACTATAAACGGGCAAGAATTAAACACTCGTGATGCTGTTGGAATTTCTGGAACAGACATTATAAATATCAAAGCAAATACGGATGCTGAATTTTTATTGATGGATATTCCGATGAACTATTAATTCAAAGATTACAATTAATATTTTTTTTCAGGAAACGATATATAAACTGACTTTCAGCTTATTATCGTTTCTTTTTTTGCCTAAATTTCATCAAAACTCAAAAAGAAAACGTATTTTTATAGATGAAAATAGGTTTTTAATTTACTCAAAACTAACCATTTAAAATTTTCACCATGAATCCAAACAGCTTAACTAAAGAATACACAAACGGCGAAGTAACTATTGTTTGGCAATCCGGAAAATGCATTCATTCTACCAATTGCGTAAAAAATAATCCCGATGTTTTTCATCCAAAAGAAAAACCATGGATTTTACCAGCAGCTTCCTCTACTGAAAAAATTATAGAAACTATTCATAAATGTCCTTCGGGGGCATTGAGTTATTATATGAATAAATAACCTGTTAGGTCCTTTTATTTCTTAATCTAGGTTAAGTGCTTCAGGAGAACTCTCACCGTAACTTTGTCTTATCAAAATGAAATTAATATTTAAAAAATAAAAACTATGTCAACTACAAAATGGTCAATTGACCCAACACATTCAGAAATTGGTTTTAAAGTTAAACACATGATGTTTACAAATGTTTCAGGTAAATTTGGAACTTACGATGCAACAATTACTACAGAGGGAGATAACTTCGAAAATGCAGAAATAGAATTTTCCGGCGATATTGCCTCTATCGATACTGCAAATGCAGATAGAGATGGCCACTTAAGAAGCGGCGATTTTTTTGATGCAGAAAATCACCCAAAATTATCTTTCAAAGGTTCTTCATTCAAAAAAATCAGCGACGGACAATATGAATTAACTGGAGATTTAAAAATAAAAGATGTGTCAAAATCAGTAAAATTCCCTGTAGAATTTAGCGGAATCATGACTGATCCTTGGGGAAATACAAAAGTAGGTTTAAGTATTGAAGGAAAAATTAACCGTAAAGATTGGGGTTTAAACTGGAACTCTGCTCTTGAAACTGGCGGTGTTTTAGTAGGCGAAGAAGTTCGTTTAAACATTGAATTACAATTTGCGAAACAAGCTTAATTCATTAAGAATAGATTTAATTTGGTTGGTTATAAAATCCTGTACTTTTCAAGTGCGGGATTTTTGCTTTTAGGAGCGGGGCTTCGACTTCGCTCAGCCTGACATAAGATATCTTTAAGAATACGATTATCAGGCTGAGCGAAGTCGAAGCCCTTTTTACTTTACGTTTCGAAATTCTGTTGGTGACATTCCGGTTTGTTTTTTAAAGAATCTGGAGAAATACGAATAATCTTCATATCCTACTTTAAATGCCACTTCGTTTACGGCTAATTGCTTGTCGATCAACATTCTTTTTATTTCAAGGATAACACGATCCGTAATTACCTCTGTGGCTGTTTTTTGCAAAATTTCATTACAGATTCGGTTTAAATGTTTTAAAGTAATATTTAACTTTTCAGCATAAAATGACGGCAATTTTTCTTGTCTAAAATATTGCTCTAAAAGCATTTCGAACTTATCAATTTTAATATTATACGAATGCGCTTGATGCGAATAGGTTTCATTGTATTTACGCGCAATTTCGATATGAATGCAATCCAGTAAATTCAGCATTTTATCGAGTTGATACTTATTTTCATGACCATTTTCATGAATTAACAAATCAAAATACGGTCGGATTTTTGGAACTTCCTTTTCTTCAAAAACCATTTCTGGTCTGTTATGAATCGAATGATAAAAATTATATTCGTTGATATTTTTTTGTCCAAAATATAAATTATACAATTCCTGCGAAAAAATAACTACAAAACCTTCTATATCTTCAGACAAACTCCAATGATGCATTTGCCCGGGTTGCAAAACGAATAAGCTTCCTTTTTTAATTTCAAATTGATCAAAATCGACTTCGTGTTGCCCAGAACCTTTTGTAAAAAACACCATTAAATATGAATCATGCCGATGTGGTTCTTCGACAAAACTGTGATCTTTTAAATGCTCTTTAAATGTATTTACATAAAAATCACGATGAATATCATTGCAACTAAAATTCTGAACACTATAAACTGGGTACTTTTTCATGATAAATGTCTTTATTGTGCTATAAGTAGCGAAGATATAAAAAAGGCTTTTATAAGTCTCTGAATTACCTTTGTATAAATAAAAATTAACAAGATCATGTCAAGTGTATTAACTCATATTTTAAGCAACGAATGTCCTATTTGTCATAAAGGAAAAGTTTTTAAAGACAAAAATATTTTTTTGAATTTTGGTTTACCAAAGATGAATGAATATTGTAGTCATTGCAATTATAAATTCCAGAAAGAACCTGGTTATTTTTTTGGTGCGATGTACGTAAACTACGGATTAACAGTCGCTCAGGGAATTGCAACGTATTGTATCGCACAGTTTTTCTTTGAGAAAAATTTCGATTTACGAATCATTCCTATTATTGCGGTTGTTATTACTTTACTAACTTCTTTCAATCTCCGATTTTCAAGATTAGCATGGATTTACATGTTTAAAGATTATACGAAATAAAAAAATGCTATTTTTGCTTTCCAATTGAAGCTAATTTTCAATTTCAAAAAAAATAAAAATTAAATTAGACAAATGAAAGCATACGTATTTCCAGGTCAAGGCGCACAATTTACAGGAATGGGCAAAGACTTATATGAAAACTCGGCTTTAGCCAAAGAATTATTCGAAAAAGCTAATGAAATTTTAGGTTTTAGAATTACTGACATTATGTTTGAAGGTACTGCCGAAGAACTAAAAGAAACTAAAGTTACGCAACCTGCTGTTTTTTTACACTCGGTTATTTTAGCAAAAACTTTGGGTGAAGATTTTAAACCAGAAATGGTTGCAGGACATTCTTTAGGAGAATTCTCTGCATTGGTTGCCAACGGAACTTTATCTTTTGAAGATGGTCTTAAATTAGTTTCACAACGTGCTCTTGCCATGCAAAAAGCTTGCGAAATCACTCCATCTACAATGGCTGCAGTTTTAGGTTTAGCTGATAATATTGTGGAAGAAGTTTGCGCTTCTATTGATGGAATTGTTGTTGCTGCAAACTACAACTGCCCAGGACAATTAGTAATTTCTGGCGAAACTACTGCTGTCGAAAAAGCTTGTGAAGCTATGAAAGCTGCCGGAGCAAAACGTGCTTTAATTTTACCTGTTGGAGGAGCTTTTCACTCGCCAATGATGGAACCTGCCAGAGAAGAATTGGCTGCTGCTATTGAAGCAACTACATTCTCTAATCCTATTTGCCCAGTGTATCAAAATGTTACAGCAAGCGCTGTTTCTGATGCAAACGAAATCAAAAAAAATCTAATCATTCAATTGACTGCTCCAGTAAAATGGACTCAATCTGTACAACAAATGATTGCTGACGGTGCTACTTTGTTTACTGAAGTTGGTCCAGGGAAAGTTTTAGCTGCTTTGATTAATAAAATTGATAAAGAAGCGGTTACTGCGAATGCTTAATTTTTAGTATTAAGTTTTCAGTCGCAGTTTTCAGTTACTGATAATATAAATAAAATCCTCATAAACAGATTGTTTATGAGGATTTTTTATATTCATATTTATTTTCAAATGAAAAATGAAAACTAAGACTGGAAGCTAATTAAGAACGAATCTTCTGTTCCCATTTCCAGGCACTTGCCATTGCTTCATCTAAGTTTAATTCTGCTTTCCAGCCCAAAACATTATTTGCTTTATCAGTATTAGCATAAGCCTCCGTGATATCACCTTCGCGACGTGGTTTAATTACATATGGTAATTTTTTATCGCTTACTTTTTCAAAACTATTAATTACTTCAAGAACTGAACTTCCTTTTCCTGTTCCTAAATTAAAGGTTTCTACTTTTGCTAAATTCTTTTTATTCAACAAACGCTGTAATGCAATAACGTGTGCTTTTGCCAAATCTACTACGTGAATATAATCGCGAACAGCGGTTCCGTCTGGAGTTGGATAATCATCTCCAAAAACCGATAACTCTTTTCGTAATCCTACTCCTGTTTGTGTAATAAAAGGAACTAAATTTTGAGGAACTCCCATTGGCAATTCTCCAATTTCATTTGTTGGATGCGCTCCAACCGGATTAAAATAACGCAACAAAATCGCATTGATATTTGTTGCTTTAGCAGTATCAATAATAATTTCTTCTCCTATTTTCTTTGTATTTCCATAAGGAGACATCGGTTGTTGAACTGGAGCATCTTCAGTAATTGGCATTTTTTCGGCTTGACCATAAACAGTACAAGACGAACTAAAAATAAAACTAGCTTCGGGCTTTTGCTGTAATTCCTGCAAAAGATATACTAGAGTAGTAATATTGTTTTCGTAGTACAATAAAGGTTTTTCTACACTTTCTCCAACTGCTTTTGAAGCTGCAAAATGAATCACTCCAGTAACATCGCTGTGTTTTTTAAAGAAATCCTGAACTAATGCTTTTTCTCTTAAATCTAACTTTTCGAATAAAGGCGCTTTTCCAGTAATTGCCGTAATTCCTTTTAAAACATCTTCTGAAGAATTTGAAAGATTATCAATTATCACAACTTCGTAGCCTTCATTTTGCAATTCGACAACGGTGTGAGAACCAATAAAACCTAATCCTCCTGTTACTAATACTTTCATTTTGTGGTTGTTTATGTAGTTAATTTGTAAGCTTGTCTGGCAATCAGAATCCAGTTATTCTTTTGTTTTTGCCAAACTAGCATGATTCCTATTTTAATATCTCGATCAATTCCATCATCTTTAGTATGCGCAGATAAAACATGTCGAACGATTGCCACATTATCCTGAATTGTTATGGTTTGATTTTGAAAATCAATGGTTACAAAATCAGATTTTCCACTTACAATTCCGTCGATAAATTCAGCTTGATTTTGAAAATTACCGTTTGAATGAACATAAGTCAATTTTTCAGAAGTTAGTGCTTTTAATTTTTCTCCATCAGCATCGATCATTGCTTTACGCAAAACTTCAACACGATTACTAACGGCGATTTCATCTTTCGAATTTGATTTTTGGGCAAAAACCGAAATCTGAGTAAAAACCAACAAAATTAAAACACAAAGCTTCTTCATAATTTATTTGTTTAGAAATTCTAAAACAGAATCTGTAATAAATTTAATTTGCTCATCGTCAAGCTCTGTATGCATTGGCAAAGCAATTACTTCTTTTACCAATTGATTTGTTACAGGAAATTGCTCTTCTTTATAACGAGTATCAACATATGCTTTTTGAGAATGCAATGGAATTGGATAATAAATGGCGCATGGAATCGCTTTATCTAATAAATGTTGCATTAAAGCATCACGGTCTGCATCAATAATTCGCAATACATATTGATGAAAAACATGATCATTTTCGTTCGAATCAAAGTCTGGCGTTATGATATGTGCATTTCCTGCAAAAGCTGCATTGTATTTTGTAGCTGCCAAACGACGTGCTGCATTATACTCGTCCAAAAGTGGTAATTTTGCATTTAAAACTCCTGCCTGAATACTATCTAAACGTGAATTAACTCCCACAACATCATGGTGGTAACGCTCATACATTCCGTGGTTTACAATTCCGCGAATAATATGTGCTAATTTATCATCATTTGTAAAAATAGCTCCACCATCTCCATAACATCCTAAGTTTTTAGATGGAAAGAATGAAGTTGCTGCAACATGACCAATAACCCCTACTTTACTTTTTGTTCCTGATTTAGAAATATAATCAGCCCCAATTGCTTGTGCGTTATCCTCGATTACATACAAATTATGCTCTGCTGCAATTTCCATAATTGCATCCATATTTGCAGCGCGACCAAATAAGTGTACGGGAACAATTGCCTTTGTTTTTGGTGTGATTGCCTTTTTTATTGCCTCGATATCAATATTCATATTAACCATATCAACATCAACCAAAACTGGCGTCAATTGTAACAAAGCAATAACCTCAACAGTTGCTGCAAAAGTAAAATCGGCAGTAATAACCTCATCGCCTGGTTTCAAATCTAATCCCATCATTGCAATTTGCAAAGCATCAGTTCCGTTTGCACAAGGAATTACATGTTTTGCTCCTAAATAATCTTCAAGGCTTTTTTGAAATTGATGAACTAAAGGTCCGTTTATATAAGTATTTGTATCTAAAACCTCTTGAATTGAAGCATCAACTGTAGTTTTTATTTTTTCGTATTGACTCTTTAAGTCAACCATTTGAATTTTTTTCATTTTCAATATATTTTTAAAATTAAAGACCTGTTTTAAAACAAGAATCTCTAAAAGGAGCAACAAAAATAGTTATTAATACCTTCAAACCAATGAAAATAATCGAAAGAAACGTAATTTAGCCACAAAAATAAACAGATGCTTTTTCTATATAATTTAGTTGTTTCTATCGCAGGGTTTTTTCTGAAAATTGTAGCACTCTTTAGTCCGAAAATTAAGCTTTTTACTGAAGGTCGAAAAAATGTTTTTGCAATTCTAGAAGACAAAATTAAACCAACGGATAAAACTATTTGGTTTCATTCGGCATCACTTGGTGAGTACGAGCAAGGCTTGCCGGTTATCAAAAAAATAAAAGAAAGGTATCCTTCGCACAAAATTATTGTTACTTTTTTCTCTCCTTCCGGTTATGAAGTACGCAAAAACAATACTGTTGCCGATGTTACAATCTACTTACCGCTAGATACCAAAAGCAATGCGAAAAAATTTTTAGAACTAACACATCCTGAGTTGGTTTTTTTCATCAAATACGAATTTTGGCTTAACTATTTAAGCGAGCTTGAAAAAAGAAAAATACCTACTTATTTAATTTCGGGAATTTTTAGAGAGAGTCAAATGTTCTTTAAATGGTATGGTGGTTTTTACAGAAAAGCACTAAAAGCTTTTACTTTCTTTTTCGTTCAAAACGAAAGCTCTAAAGAAAAAATCGAAGCTATTGGATTTCATAATGTAATTGTATCCGGGGACACTCGTTTTGATCGCGTAAATGCAATTTTGGAAAGAGATAATAGTCTTGATTTTATCGAAAAATTTAAAAATAACTCTCCTACAATAGTTATAGGCAGTTCTTGGCCCAAAGACGAAGCACTGTTAGCTGAATATATTAATGAAGCACCCGACAATGTTAAATTTATTATTGCTCCACATAATATCAAAGCAGATCAAATTGCTAGTCTTAAAGCGCAAATTACAAAGTCTACAGTTTTGTTTTCTGAAAAAGAGAATCAAGACTTATCAAACTACAATGTATTTATTATAGACACAGTTGGGCTATTAACCAAAATTTACAGCTACGGAACTATTGCTTATGTTGGAGGCGGTTTTGGAAACCCCGGAATCCACAATATCTTAGAACCTGCAACATTTGGAATTCCAATTTTAATTGGCCCTAACTACTCTAATTTTGCCGAAGCAGTTCAGCTGGTTTCACTTGGCGGATGTATTGTAATCACCAATAATAGTGATTTAAAACAGAATCTAGACCGATTACTCACAGATAAAGGCTTCCTTGAAGAAAAAAGCCGCATCTGCAAGACTTATATTCAAGAGAATAAGGGCGCTACAAATAGCATTATGAACGTTATTCCATAAACATTTTACACAATTGACATCAAATATATCCGTCTTACAATGAACAAAAGAGCTCAAACGAGCTCTTTTTGCTTTTCTGAATTTATTAAATAATCAATCAAAAGCAATACAAACTACAAATAAGAGAATCAAAACAGCTAATTCTCTTATTGAATATTCAACGAAAAATAATTTATTCAAAATATACGATAATACCATATATTTTTCTTATTTTGGCATATTATTTGATAACTAAGATAATCGTGAGCAATGAAAATATTTTAAAAAAAAAATAAAAAAATATTTTACATATTAAAAAA
>Ga0302173_10001242_pt1 | contig 12900 bp, 10 predicted proteins | sample I_Fen_N3_1_FD_198785 | JGI IMG/M metagenome (GOLD analysis project Ga0302173, IMG submission 198785) | Peat permafrost microbial communities from Stordalen Mire near Abisko, Sweden - I_Fen_N3_1 | ecosystem: Environmental > Terrestrial > Soil > Wetlands > Permafrost | place: Sweden: Abisko... | reverse complement strand
GTTTTTATAATTATCTATTTTATCATCAATATTTTTTAAAGTTTCACAAACTTTTTGGTTTAAAGTATTAATTAACTTTCTGTTATAGTTTTTTGAAATATTCTTTATCTCTTCTATAACCTTAACTATTCCACAGTTATCATATAAATCAACATCTTCAGTAAATTTAGCTTTAACTGCTTCATAAACATTTACTATATTCACATGGATATCTTTTTCCTCATTATGAGCATAACTTATACTTCTTAATACACCTTCATTATGCTCTTTTGCTTCATTTGCATCATCTAAACTTTCATCATTCCACTTGTTTTGAACAAAGATAGTATTAGATAGCTTTGGCCATAAAGCATTTATAAAGTTTTTTTCTGTTCTTGTAATTGGAGGGTTTGTCCTGATCATAAAAATTCCAGCTACTAATTTATTTACATATTCTAATGTAGTCCTTTGATTTTCTGGTGTTAAGCTTCCAACTCCAGGCAAATCTACAAGGACAATATTATCTTTTAAAACATCACTTTTGTTATATAATACTATTTTAGAAACCTGTAGATTATTTGCTCTATTATAATCATTATGTACATATTTCTGTAAATCTTTTATGTGTATATTTTCTTTATTTCCATTTAAATAATATATTATAGCTTCATTAGTATTCTCACCATATCTCACTTCAACAGGTACACAAGTTGTCTCATCAACATCTGTAGGCAATATATTCTCTTCCATTAAAATAGAATTCAAAAAACTACTCTTACCGGCTCCTTGAATACCTAATACAGGAACAATTATTTCTTTCTTATTTAGATTTTCAATAAAGTGCTTAAAGTACTCCTTGTAATCTACCCCGTTGTTCTCATTATTAAGATACTTTTCTAATAACTTATTAAATCTTTCGTCTTTTATTAAATCCATATATGTCATGGTTTTTTATCTCCTTTTTCCAAAAATCCTAGCAAATAATGGCTTATTTCCCCATTCTACTTCTTCTTTTATATTTTCTATCTTGGTATTAAAGTCATCTTCCAACTTATTTATAAGTTCTATTAAGATATCTTTATCTTCTATTTTATCATTAATCTCCTTGATTTTATCTACAATCACATTCTTCTTATTATCCAAGTTATATTGTATAGATTTTTCTAATAACTCTACCTTTTCTTCAATAGAATTCTCTACTGATTCAATCTTTTCCTCAATCTTATCCACATTAATATCATCTATTTTATTTAAAATAGCATCTTTATTATTTGCTGCATCTTTTACTACTTTTAACCCTAAAATAGCTAATCTTTGTTCTATGGATTCAAAAAGCACCTTATTTTGTTCCTTTACCATATTGCTAATAGATGTTTCTATGGTACCCTCTATAGATTTTGTTATTTTCAATATATTATTATTTAACTCTTCAATCTTTTCCTCAAAATCGTCTTCTTGAAATTCTTGAAAATTTCCTTTTAAATCATTAATTTTCTTTTCAAGAGGTTTTAACTTTTCTATTACCTCTTCTGACATATTCCTAGATACCTTAGAAAGTGAATTTATCATATCCTCTTGAATTTCGCTCATTATATTTTTTGTAACTTCATCACTTTGAATTAAAATCGATTTATTTTCCATAGTTATACTCCTCTTTTCTCAGTTAACAATTATGGCACAATTTCCGTTGGAAATTGCATTATTATATTCTATTTTGTATCATTTCCCTTATTTAGAAAATAACTTAAAATCTCCTCCAATGTTTCTTTTTCTTCTGTACCCCTGCACAATTGATTTCCAAACAATATTTCTTTTATATCTCTGTAGTCACTTATTATAAAATTATCATTTTCTTGACCTTCTATTAATGCCATATTGTATATTGGATTTTTAGAATTAATTAATATATATCCATCTTTAACATTGTTAAATTTGCTTATAATATTATTTTTCAAGCTACTAACATCTAATAAAAGTTCTTTTATGTTATTAGCATTTATAAATACCTTCCATGAGTCTATGACTAAATTTATCATCAAATTATTATTATTCTTTATAAAATAATTTAAACTCATGCTTTCTAAGATTTGCTTTTTAGAATTTCCTATTTGAATTCCATTAAATATAATAAACATATTATAAGGTTTTTCTTTTATTCTCTTTAAAGATGTATAAAAATCAAATTTATTTCTACATAGATCATAAACAATTATTACATTATTTAAGCTATATATTCCTTCTTTTTCTATCACTTCACATTCTTGTTCATTTAGATGAATTCCAAAAACTCTTGAAACAAATTCCTTACAAGAATCCATATCCCATGTCCAAAAAATTTCAGTAGTTTCTTGCTTTATTTTCTCTATACTTCTTTCTTTTATATAGTTTCCGAATAGCAAGTAATTTTTCTCAAATATTTCATTACTCAACTTATAAATATTATATTGTACCTTTGAAATAGAGTAAGAAACACTTTCTGGTGCATCACATTGCTCCCTATCTATTGCTAGCTCTAATCCATTTTCTTCATAAGGTTTTAACTTTATAAGTATATCTTTAAAATTTCTTAAATTCTTATTCACATCTTCTATATCATAAATCTCAATATTCTGTTTCTTCTTTTCTTCATATTCCTCTGCTCTTTTACTTACTTCATCATAAAAAACATTTATGGACTTATTAGATTGGGTACTCCATTCTTTTAATATGTTCAAATATTGTATATTATTTTGATTACATACATTTTGAGCTATATCTATAGTAGCTTCTTTATCCACTACTTTTTCATCATATTCGACTTCCTTATAGCCCCATTCTCTATCAAATATATTAGATAATAATCTCTTACCTTTATTTAACACGCCTTCTTTTTTAAATAATAATGTTTTTTCTTCATATTTATGCTTAAGATCTATATTCTTACTTTCAATACCTGAAAGAGAATACTCAAATCTCGTGTCTAAATTAAGTTTTTCATATATTTCATTTTTTCTCTTTTCGCATTCTTTAACTATATTTAAAATATCACTCTCAATATATAAATTTTTATTATTTATTTTATCTACTATATCTAAATAGCTTTGTAATTCCTCTGCTGGTGAACTGCTAATCTCATTTATTGTATTTGAAATCACTTCTTCAATTTCTTTAATTTTTAATAATATTTTCTCCTGTGCATTTTGAAAATCTTCTGCGAACTTATTAATATCTCTGACTTTTACATTTTTTAATACTTCTATTGTTTCTGCATCATTTCCATTTACAATCTCTGTATCTGTCGTAATTATCCCATTAATTCTTTCTTCAATGCTGCCTGCTCTCTTTACATTAATCTCTGGAATAATATTACTAATACAAGTTTCTATTGCTCTAATAAATCCTTGAATATTTGAACTTTCATATAATTCTTTATCTCTATTTATAATTCCTTTTAAACCATTAAGTGCTGATATTTGAATTACTTCAAATGATTCACTCTTTTTAGTGCCTTGACTTAAAAGATTTTTTGCCCTTTTTTTATGCTTCTTTAAAATAATAGATTTATCTTCTTCAACTATTCCGTTTCTCCCAATTTTTTCTTCTATTGAATCTATCATATTTTGTACCAAAATTATCTGCTTTTCTTTTTCATCTACAATTTTGATTTTTTCAATATTGGCTTCATCACTAGTTGCCTTAACTGTAGTCAAAAATATGCAAATATCTATTGTTGGAAGCAATATTTCTAAAGTTAATTTTTCGTGATTCTCTAAATTCCAAGCATCTAACCCAGGGCTATCTATTATATGTATATTTTCATCTAATAAAAAATAAGGTGTTTTAATATCAATTTGAGTAACATTTAATCCGTTATTAGGATTTTTACTCTCATCTGCATATTCTCCTATGATTTCCTCATTTAAATTAATACCTTCTAATATTTGTGGCTTTTTATCTTTAAAATAAATAGTAGCTTGTCTATTTTCTCCCTTACATGCAGTAATTATAATGCTAGAACTTGGTCTTATAGCCATAGGTAAAATCTTTTCACCTAAAAGAGCATTTACTAAAGTTGATTTTCCACTGCTTGTTATTCCCATAATAGCAATCCTTATTATATTGCCCTCAAATATGTTTTTTCTATCTTCAAACCATTCCACATCTTTATTATATCTTTTTCTTCTATAATCATTTTTTTGTAAAACTTTTTTAATTTCATTAATCGTGTTTAATATATAATTTTCCTTTTTCATAAGCTTCTCCATATTAACGCTAAATTATTGTTATAATTCCTAAAATACTAACTTTTCTCCATATTTCATATATCTATATATTAACACAACTACTCATATTTATCTAAATAAATACTGTCTAATTTTTTGACAAAAAATGCACCAATCCTCATGAATTGAACCTTGTCTAATAAACAGGGTAAAATTCATCATAAGACTAGTGCATTTCTATAGAAATAAATATTGTTATAATTTGGTAACTTTCTTAACTTTAAATTTTTCTTTTACATTCATAACTTTAATCTCCAAATTGTTAAGTAATTTAGATAAACTCTTTATCTGATTAATATATTTTATATCATTCTTTTTAACTAGTTTTACTACCATTTTAATTATATCTGACTTTTCTTCACTACTTAATCTAATCCTATTACCTATATACTCTCTATTAATATAAATTAAAGTATTCCATATTTGTTCGTCTGCTATCTTATTAATATCCATTAACACCCATGTAAAATCTTTTCTTCTAGTATCTGCTGGATATGCCTCTTTAAAAAACTTAATAAAAGTATTTTCTATTTTAGGCTCTTTTATAGCAACATATTTTCCAAGCTCCGCCTTTAGTTCATTTTGTAAATACATAATAGTATTAGGTTTAATTTCATCTGCCATTTTATCAATACTATCATAAATCAAATTATAAGTTTCTTGAATTTTCTCAGGATCAATATTTTGTTTTTTTAGTATTTTAGTAATAGCTATGTATTCTAATATGTTTTTCTTGCAATTTAATTCTTTGTTATATAACTTTCCCCATATTTCTTCCGCAGTTAAATTTTCTAAGTTTATGTTTTCTTCCATAATTCACTTCATCCTTTTTCTCTTATTTATATTAGGCACATGAAAATAAATAACAAGTCCGAAGTTGCCATGAATATTTTTCATCAGGCAAGGAGACGAATTGCCCTCATAGTGTGCCTATTAGGTCAATTTGCCGACGCAGCATGATGGAAAATAGGCTGGCAAATGGACTTGTTATTTTTTTGATTGTGCCTTAGTGTATAATGTCATGATATTTTTTATTTTGTAAAGTATTTACAATTGTTACATATCTATTTCTGAGTAGTTTCTGATGCTTTCTTATGTTCAATATATTTTTCTCCCCAAACAGAAATACTATCTAATACAGGCTCAAATTCTTTACCTATATCCGTTAATGAATACTCCACTTTTGGAGGAACTTGAGGAAACACATAACGGTTCACCAACCCATATTCCTCTAAACTACGAAGCTGCTTTGTAAGTGTTGATTGTGTTAAATCTGGTAGCAATCTTTGCAATTCTCCAAAACGAAGAGTTTTCGAACTTAAATTATGTAAAATTACTACTGCCCATTTACCTGCAATAATTTTTTGTGCTGTAACAAACGGACATTTGCCAAATAAATCATATTTTTCTCCCATAAAATTCTCCTTTGTATGTTTTAGGATACTATGTATCAAAAATAATCGTACTTGAAAACATAATAGTAATAATCTATTATTTATGTACATGATAATCTTATCATACTAAAATAAAAGGAGCAATTATAATGAATGAAATATTAGAATTTTTAACTAACAATTCAACTTTTTATCTTGCAACAATTGATGGAGATCAAGCTAGAGTTCGTCCTTTCGGTGCAGTAATGAAATATGAAAACAAATTGTATTTCGGAACAAATAATACAAAGTCTGTTTTTAAGCAAATAGTTGCAAACCCTAAGATTGAGATTTCTACCACATCCCCAAAAGGCGAATGGATTCGTTTGAGTGGAAATGCTGTTTTAGATTCTCGTCATGAGACTAAAGAGGCAATGTTAGAAGCCGTTCCAAGTCTAAAGAAGATGTATAGTTCAGATGACGATATTTTTGAGGTATTTTATCTTACTGATGCTGTTGCAGTCTTCAATTCTTTTAGTAGTGCTGAGCCTAAAACAGTTCAAATATAAGATAAATTTCTAAATATATAAATACAAGCTACACTTTCTAAAGTATAGCTTGTATTTATATAAGGCTTGTTTAAAAATAACTCACCAGCATGCTCACTTAATAACATGTTATGAAGCTAGCATACATAACTTACACAAAATATACATCACATCTTTGACTTGTTATTTCCTTTCATATTCGTAATTTTATTTTTCATTATGTCCATAATGAACATGCAATAATTCTTTTGAACGATCTTTCAATAATCCACTATACAAAGACTCAATCATAGGATTTTCTTGACTTCGTTTAAGCTGTGTAACCTTATCAGCTTTATATAGGCCTTTTGCTCTTGCGCTATTAGCACCTCTTAAACCAAAGGGTTGCCCTGCACCAGATACACAACCACCAGGGCAAGCCATAACCTCTACGAAATCAAAATGTTCCTCACCACTTTTGATTTTCTCAATCAATATTTCTGCATGACCAAGTCCACTGACAACTCCGATGCGAAGGGTTATATCCCCCACTGGTAATTCAAATGCTTTTACTCCTGCCATACCACGAACCCCTATAAACTCTATCTCCTTTAAGGCTTTAGGAGTTTTATTCTCAGCAACTCCACGGATTACAGCTTCTGTTACACCACCAGTAACACCAAATATTACACCTGCTCCTGAATGTAGAGAAAATGGCATATCCGAAGATTCTGCTTCCAACTCATCAAACTTAATACCAATTTCCTTAATCATGGAGCACAATTCTGTTGTAGTAATTACATAATCAACATCACTGATACCATCACGCATAAATTCATCTCTAGCTGCTTCTGCCTTCTTAGCCGTACATGGCATAACTGCAACAGATATAATTTCTCTATCTTCTGAAACAGCCTTCTCCTTGAAGTATTCTTTAATAACAGCTCCAAACATTTGCATTGGCGATTTACAACTTGATATGTACGGCATCAATTCTGGATGTTTTGTTTCTGCATATCGAATCCACCCCGGACAGCATGAAGTAAATAAAGGAAGCTTATTATCTCCACATTCTAATTTTTCTAAAAATTCCTTTGTTTCTTCAATAATTGTTAAATCCGCTGTTAAAGAAGTATCATAAATATCATCAAACCCTAGTCTTCTCATAGCTGCAACAATTTTACCCATTACATTTTCGCCCGGCTTCATACCAAATTCTTCCCCTAAAGCTACACGTACTGCTGGTGCAACCTGTGCTACAACTCTTTGTTTTGGATTATATAACGCTTTCCAAATATTCTTAAGATCACTTTTTACAATAATTGCACCTGTAGGACATACAGTCGCACATTGTCCGCAGTTTACACAATCTGTCTCTCCCAAAGATTTCCCAAAGGCTGGACTTACAATCATATTAGAACCTCTATATGCAAAGTCGATTGCCCCAACATTTTGTACTTCATTGCACATTCTAACGCAATCACCACATAAAATACATTTGCTAGGATCACGAATAATTGACTTAGATGAAGTATCTAATTCTGCTTTGCTATCAGTATTTTTAAATCTAATATTTTTCAAACCAAATCGTAATGCTAATTTTTGAAGTGTACATTTTCCATTCTTCTCACATATAGTACAATCTCTACAATGAGCTGCTAGCAACAGTTCTAAAATCATCTTACGGTGTTGATGAAGTTTTGGTGTATTAGTTTTTATTGACATTTTATCTTTAGGTGGCGTAGAACAAGAAGCTATAATACCGCCTCTTTCATCTTCAACCACGCACATTCTACAAGCTCCGTAAATGGATAAATCTGAATAATAGCAAAAAGTAGGTAAATCAATACCTGCTTTTCTTACTAAATCCAAAATATTCTTTTCGTTATCAAATTCTACCTTGTTGTCATCAATTATCATATATTTTGACATATCTTTTTATCACCCTTTCAGTAATTTATAATATATCTTACGTTTCTAAACAATTTGGACTGCCTTGAAAGCACAACCATCCATACAAGCACCACATTTAATACATTTTGATTTATCAATAGTATATGGTTTCTTTATTTCTCCCGAAATAGCTTGTACTGGACATACTCTAGCACATTTTGAACAACCTTTGCACTTATCCTTGTCTATTTCATAAGACATTAATGCCTTACATACACCAGCAGGACATTTTTTATCTACAACATGGGCGATATATTCATCTCTAAAGTATTTTAAAGTACTTATAACTGGAAACGCTGCACTCTTACCAAGTCCACAAAGAGCAGTTGCAGAAATTGTTTCTGACAATTCCTCTAGCATATCTATATGTTCTAATGTTCCTCTACCTTCTACTATATCATTTAGTAGCTCTAACATTCTCTTTGTGCCTTCTCTACATGGTATGCATTTACCACAAGATTCATTTTGGGTAAAATTCATAAAGAAACGTGCCATTTCCACCATACAGTTCTTGTCATTCATTACAACCAGACCGCCACTGCCAATCATGGCACCAACCTTCTTTAGAGAATCAAAATCTAAAGTCAAATCTAGATGACCTTCATTAAGACAAAGACATCCTCCAGATGGTCCACCAATTTGTACTGCTTTAAATTCTCCATCTTTGATTCCACCACCAATATCGAATATAACCTTTCTTAATGCTGTTCCCATAGGTACTTCTATAAGCCCCGTATTCTTTACATTACCAGTAAGTGCAAATGCCTTTGTTCCATAGTTCTTCTCCGTTCCCATAGTCTTATACCAATCTGCACCTTTGTTAATAACAGGTGAAATATTGCAAAATGTCTCAACATTATTTAATACTGTTGGTTTACCGAACAACCCTTGTTCTACGGTTCTTGGTGGTTTAACTCTAGGCATCCCACGATTTCCTTCTATTGATGCTGTTAATGCGCTACCTTCACCACATACAAAAGCTCCTGCTCCTTGACTTATACGAAGGTTAAAATCAAAACCAGAATTAAGTATATTTTCTCCTAAAAGTCCCTTTTCTGTAGCTTGTTCTATAGCTATTCTTAATCTTTCAACTGCTAGAGGATATTCTGCACGAACATAGATATATCCGTGATGTGCCTTAGTCGCAATCCCAGCAATAATCATACCTTCAATTACTCTATGCGGATCGCCTTCCATCATACTTCTATCCATAAATGCACCCGGATCACCCTCATCACCGTTACATACTATGTATTTTTCTGTTTCAGCTTGCCTTAATACTTGTCCCCATTTTGTTGCAGTATGAAATCCTCCGCCTCCTCTTCCACGCAGATAAGCTTCTGATATTTCATTAACTATATCTTCTGAAGTCATATCAAAAAGTGCTTTTGCAGCAGCAGTGTATCCATCCATAGCTAAGTATTCTTCTATAGATTCCGCATTAATTTGGCCACAATGTTCTAATGCTACACGAGTTTGTTGTTTATAAAATGGAATTTCTTCTTGTTTACTGTAGCTTTTATTTTCATCTTTATAAATCAAACGTTCTACTACTTCATCTCTAATTATGCTTTTTTCAATAATTTCTTCACAGTCAGTTATTTTAACTTTTATATATAGCCAACCCATCGGTTCAATCTTTAACAGAGGACCCATCTCACAAAACCCATGACATCCGCTCTTCTTCAAGCCTACTGATGCATCATGTGGTTCTTCTTCCAGTACTAGTGAAAGTTTAATCCCTCTTTCATCTATTATTTCCTGAAGTCTTTTATAAATATCCAAAGATCCACCTGCCACACAGCCGGTTCCAGCGCAAATCAATATTTGCTTGTATTGTTTATCTAAAGATGATTTATAAACAGCTCTTACAGCATCTAATTCATCTCTTGTATTAATTCTCATTAGATATATCCTCCTTTAACTTCTTAATTAAATCTTGTGCTTTCTCTGGCGTCATAGAAGGATATACTTTTTCATTTACCGTACAAACAGGAGCCAGCCCGCATGCACCTAAACAAGATACTGTTTCTACTGTAAAAATCATATCATCTGTTGTAACCTTAGTTTCAGAAAGTCCCAATCTATCCCTAAACTCCTTCAAAATAGGATCGGATTTTCTTACATGACATGCAGTTCCATTGCAAATTTTCACTACATATTTTCCTTTTGGTTCTAATGAAAAGTTTTCATAAAAGGTAGCTATACCATATACTTTAGCTTCACTAATATTAAGTTTTTTAGCAATATAACGTAGTGCATCCTCAGGTAGATATCGATATTCCTTTTGAACCTCTTGCATAATGGTAATAATTAATGCCTTGTTGTAATCATATGAAAGTAAAATATTGTCCAGTTTTTTCATTTCGTCTTGATTTAGCATGATTTTTCACCTTCCCATATTATATAATTCTCTTTCTTACCCTTATATATCAAGACTCTCACGAGCCAAGATTTCTTACTAATTCAAATTTTGCCATATCATATTTAAGCAAGCCTAGATTATGCTAACGTTTTCTTTTACTTGTTACTCTTATCTGTATTGAGTTTTTTCACAAATTATACTTATATATATTAGTTTCTATATTCATGATTTATTCGACATAAACTCAATTTATCCTTTAATTTTCTAACACTGATTGAAATAATGATATAATTATAAAATAAATTCATAATAATTTAGAGCCACCACTCTTCTAAATTGCAACATTAGTGGTTCTTTATTTGTGCTCTCTCTTTATAATACAATATAACTGTAAATTGTATTAATACCCTTTATAAAATAAATCATCTTTGATAATATTAAAGACAGAAATATATTTTGGATATTTCTATATAAAATATTCAAAACATATTTTAATTTAAATAATAATTGTGAGGCGTAGAAAAATGGAAAAAATTCTTAGACCTGTATATGCAGAAATAGATTTAGATGCAATAGCTTATAATATGAAGAATATAAAAAATTTAGTTAAAGATAAGGAAGTCATTGCAGTTGTTAAAGCTGATTGTTATGGTCATGGAGCTTTAGATTTAGTTCCAACATTGCTTGAAAATGGTGCTTCAAGACTTGCTGTAGCAGTTTTAACTGAAGGAATTGAGCTTAGGAATAATAATATAAACGCTCCTATGATGATACTTGGCTATACTCCACTATATTTAGGTGAAGAATTAATAAAATATGATTTAGAGCAAACTATTTATGATTTAGAATATGCAAAAAAATTATCTGCCATAGGTTTAAGTCTTAATAAAAAAGCTAAAATCCATATTGCAATAGATACAGGAATGGGAAGAATAGGCTTTCTTCCAAATGAAAAATCAGTAAAAGATGTTTGTGAAATATACTCCTTAAAGGGATTAGATGTCCTTGGAATTTTTACGCACTTTTCAACATCTGATGAAGAAGATAAAGAATATACCTACGAACAATTTAAAAAGTTTACAGATTTTACTTCAAAGCTTTCAGATCTTGGAATAGAAATTCCTTTAAAGCATGTATCAAATAGCGGTGCAATCATGGACATGCCAGAAACCTATTTAGATGCAGTTCGCGCAGGGATTATACTTTATGGATATTATCCATCAAATGAAGTTGATAAAAATAATCTTTCTCTAAAACCAGCATTAACATTAAAAGCAAGCATAACACGTGTCCAAGAAATGGATAAGGACATGTATATAAGTTATGGCAAAACTTTTAAAACTGAAAGAAAAAGCTTAATAGCAACCCTACCTATAGGTTATGCAGATGGCTATTCTAGATTATTAGCTAAAGGAGCTAAAGTAATTCTTAATGGAAAATTTGCGCCTATTGTAGGGAGAATTTGCATGGACCAATGCATGATAGATGTAACAGACATTGAAGATGTGAAAGTTGGAGATGAAGTTATACTCCTCGGTGAACAAGGAAATTTAAAATTTAATGCAGATGATATTGCCGAAATTATGGGAACAATTAATTATGAAATACTTTGTATGATTAAATATAGAATCCCTAGAGTGTATATTAAAAATGGAGAAGTTTTTAATGTACGAAATTATCTCTAATTCACATTGTCACAATAAAAAACAATATGTTAATTTCAGATTACATTTCAAAAATTCAATTGAAACAGGGGCTTATCTCCTGTTTTTTTGTTTCTTTACTCACTCTAGTTATTCTTTTGCTTCTTGTTTATTGAACACTGTTCTAGATAAAATCACATCCTCCCATAATCTTCTTGCATACCCAGTATCACTAAATAAGAAAATTATTCAAACACAATATAAACATAAATTTAAATCAATGTAGATTAAATTTTATAAACTCTACTTTCATAAGGCTTAAGATCTATATTATCTATTGCTTCATTTATATCTACATCATAATTTGAAATTAAAAGTTCTCTTTCTTTAAATTCAATTGGTTCTTCATATTTGAACACTGTATTATTTGCTGTAAAATTACACACAACTAATAACTTTTCATTTTCTAAAGTTCTTGTATAAGCAAATACTTCTTTATTTTCTTCTAAAATCAGTTCATACTCTCCATGCACAACTACTGCATTTTCTTTTCTAATCTTAATTAGTTTTTTATAATAGTTAAATATAGAATTTTCATCATTTAATTGTGACTCAGCATTTATTTCTTTATAATTAGGATTTACCTTTATCCATGGTTCTGCACTTGTAAAGCCTGCATTTTTACTTTCATTCCATTGCATTGGTGTACGTGCATTATCTCTTCCCTTTGCGTAAATAGACTCCATTATTTCTTCATGACTATATCCTTTTTCACGTCTTTCATTATACATGTTAAGA
>Ga0302173_10001241_pt1 | contig 12911 bp, 15 predicted proteins | sample I_Fen_N3_1_FD_198785 | JGI IMG/M metagenome (GOLD analysis project Ga0302173, IMG submission 198785) | Peat permafrost microbial communities from Stordalen Mire near Abisko, Sweden - I_Fen_N3_1 | ecosystem: Environmental > Terrestrial > Soil > Wetlands > Permafrost | place: Sweden: Abisko... | reverse complement strand
AAAAACTTATGGGATTTTTTGATTTCATGACCGAGGATATTGCGATAGACCTTGGTACCGCAAACACTTTAATCATACATAATGATAAAGTTGTTATTGATAGTCCGTCGATCGTTGCACGTGATAGAATATCAGGCAAAATCATTGCTGTTGGTAAGGAAGCCAATATGATGCAAGGTAAAACGCATGAAAACATCAAGACCATAAGGCCTTTGAAGGATGGTGTAATTGCCGATTTTGATGCTTCAGAAAAAATGATCAATATGTTCATTAAAAGTATCCCAGCATTGAAAAAGAGAATGTTCACTCCTGCTTTACGTATGGTAGTTTGTATTCCGTCTGGTATTACTGAAGTGGAGATGCGTGCTGTAAAAGAATCTTGTGAAAGAGTAAACGGAAAAGAAGTTTACTTAATTCATGAGCCTATGGCAGCTGCAATTGGTATTGGCATCGACATTATGCAACCAAAAGGAAACATGATTGTTGATATTGGAGGTGGTACAACTGAAATTGCTGTTATCGCATTAGGCGGTATTGTATGTGACAAATCTGTAAAAATTGCAGGTGACGTTTTTACAAACGATATCGTTTATTACATGCGTACACAACACAACCTTTTTGTTGGAGAAAGTACTGCCGAAAAAATAAAAATTCAAATTGGTGCCGCTATCGAAGATTTAGATGGACCACCAGAAGATATGTCTGTTCAAGGTAGAGATTTACTTACTGGTAAACCTAAACAAGTTGATGTTTCTTACCGTGAAATTGCAAAAGCATTAGACAAATCGATTCAACGAATTGAGGATGCTGTAATGGAAACGTTATCTCAAACACCTCCAGAATTAGCAGCAGATATCTATAACACTGGTATTTATTTAGCTGGTGGTGGTTCTATGTTAAGAGGTCTTGACAAACGTATTTCGCAAAAAACAGATTTACCTGTTTACATTGCCGAAGATCCTTTAAGAGCTGTTGTTCGTGGAACCGGAATGGCACTTAAAAACATTTCAAAATTTAAAAGTATCTTAATCAAATAAGATTCAGAAACAACCTAATATCCTTTTATAAGAGTCAAATTAATAAAATCTGACTCTTATAAAACTTGAAACATTAAGCATATCCTGAAACAAAATAACAGAACAAGAAATGCAGCAAATTTTTAATTTCATTATAAGAAACAGTAATCGATTGCTGTTTTTGCTGCTTTTAGGTATTTCGTTGGCACTCACCATTCAATCGCATTCGTTTCATAGAAGCAAAGTAATCAGCTCAGCAAATTTTTTAAGCGGAGGTGTTTACGAAAGAATTAACCACATCAACGAATACTTGAATTTAAGAACTGAAAATGAAGAACTTGTACTTGAAAACGCAAGATTAAAAAGTCTATTATTCAATAAAGAAGATACTACTAAACTACCTTTACCAGATAGCATTAAAGGAGTAAAACCTGCTGATATCATTGTTTCAAAAGTTATTCATAACTCCTACAATACTCACGAAAACTACATTACTATAAATTCCGGAGCAAATGACGGAATCAAACAGGACATGGGAGTAATCAATAGTAAAGGAATTATTGGAGTTATAGACAATACTTCTCCAAGATACGCAACAGTTATCAGTATCTTAAATATGAAATCGCAAATTAATGCGAAATTGAAAAAATCAAATCATTTTGGCTCACTCACCTGGGATGGTAAAAGTACTGGTTTTGTCCAGTTAGAAGACGTGCCAAGACTTGCCTCTATAAGAAAAGGCGATACCATTGTTACCGGAGGACAGTCTGTAATTTTTCCTGAAGGAATAAATATTGGTACGGTTGACAAAGTACAAACAAAAGAAAACTCAAGCTACTATGTTATAAACGTTAAGCTATTTAACGACATGACAAATCTAGGTCACGTTTATATTATCAAAAGTAAGGACAGAGAAGAACTTATTAATTTAGAAAAAAAGGGAAAAGATGAATAGCGCTTTGTTAGTCAATATTTTTCGATTTATTATGTTACTAGCAATTCAAATTGTTATTTTCAATAATATGAATTTTTTAGGGTACATAAGTCCCTTTCCATACCTCTTATACATTATTTTGTATCCGGTAAACGGCAATAGAGCAGGTTTAATTTTCTCTAGTTTTTTACTTGGATTAATGATGGATATGTTTTGCAATTCCGGAGGCATCCATGCCACAGCTTGTGTTTTACTAGCTTATTACAGACCTTATATATTTAAATTCTCTTTTGGATTAAGTTATGAATACCAAACCATTAAGCTAAACGAATCTTTAACACCTGAGCGATTTTCTTTTATTCTAGTTTCTGTTTTATTACATCACATTGTACTGTTTACTTTAGAAGCTTTTCAGTTTAAGTTTATTCTAGACATTTTACTTCGAACATTGTTTAGTACAATATTCACAATAATCACTTCTATCATAATAATATATCTTATTAAGCCACATAAAAGATGAGAAAAGTTCTGCTGCCCTCTTTAATTATTATTGCAGCATCTTTGCTAGTGATGAGGATATTTTATCTTCAAATTATTGATGATTCATTCAAATTGAAATCAGAAAATAATGCGATAAAAAAGGTATATGACTATCCGGAGAGAGGTTACATTTATGATAGAAACGGAAAGTTATTAGTTGCCAATCAGGCTTCTTATGACATCATGGTTATTCCAAGAGATATTAAAGAAAATATCAACGTAACTGAACTTTGTACTTTATTAAACATTACAAAAGAAGACTACGATAAAAAGATTGCAAAAGCTAAGGTTTATAGCCCAAGATTACCATCTGTATTTTTGGCACAATTAAACAAAAGTGAGTTTGCTGCTTTTCAAGAAAAAATAAGAAAATTTGAAGGCTTCTATTTCCAAAAAAGATCGCTTCGTGATTACGAGGTAGATTATGGTGCAAATATATTTGGTTTTATCACACAAGTAAATGAAAATTTAATTGCCAAAAATCCCTATTATAACAGTGGAGATTTAATTGGACAACAAGGTGTTGAGCAAAGCTATGAAGAAGTTTTACGCGGTATAAAAGGTGTAAAATATATTCAAAAAGATAAATACAATAGAGAAATTGGCTCTTACAAAGAAGGCAAATATGATACTATTGCTGTTGCCGGAGAAGATATTAATTTAACTATTGATTCTGAACTTCAAAAGTATGGGGAGGAATTAATGATTAACAAAAGAGGAGGAATTGTTGCTATCGAACCAAAATCTGGTGAGATTCTAGCATTAGTTACCGCTCCATCTTATGATCCCGGTATTTTAGTTGGAAGACAAAAATCTAAAAACTACACGCTTCTGTATCATGATTCAATTGCAAAACCGCTATATGATAGAGGTCTTTTGGCCGAATATCCTCCAGGGTCGCCGTTTAAAATCTTAACTGGTTTAGTTGCACTACAGGAAGGCGTGATTAATGAGCAAACGACATTTATGTGCCACCATGGATTTAGCTACGGTAGAGGTCGCTTTATGAAATGCCACGGTTTTGGTCCGCACCAATTGCACAACGGAATTTATAATTCTTGTAATACTTATTTTGCACAGGCTTATATGTTAACTATTAACAAATATGCAAATCCAGGTAAGGCTGTTGATATTTGGAGCGATCACGTAAAAAGCTTTGGACTTGGTCAATTTATGGGATATGATTTACCAATTGGTAAAAGAGGAAACATTCCAACTTCTAAAACCTATAAAAAAATCTATCCAAACGGCGGCTGGAGAAGCACAACTATTGTTTCTAATGCTATTGGTCAGGGAGAAGTTTTAATGACTCCTATTCAGTTAGCAAATATGATGGCTACTGTTGCCAATCAAGGTTATTACTATACTCCTCATATCATTAAAAAGATTGAAGGCAAAAAAATAGATCCAAAATTTACAACTAAACACGAAACTACAATTGATAAAAAGTATTTCCCACCCGTTATAAGTGGTTTATTTGATGTATATAACATGGGAACGGCTCATGCGCTTCGAGTAGAAGGTATTGATATTTGCGGAAAAACAGGTACTGCCGAAAACTTCGCTAAAATTAATGGTGTTCGAACAAAACTAAAAGATCACTCTATTTTTGTGGCCTTTGCTCCAAAGGATAATCCTAAAATCGCTATTGCAATCATGATTGAAAACGGAGGTTTTGGTGCAACAGTTGCAGGACCAATTGCCAGTTTGATGATCGAAAAATATTTAAGAAAGAAAATCACCAGAAATGATTTGGAAATTAGAGTTCTTAATAAAAGCTTAGTAAGTGAATACGCTAAATTAGGCGGAATAAGTGATGCTGCTGCAATTGAATCTACTCCAAAAGATTCCGTAATGAAAGCCAAAATGTTGAAACAGAAAGTAGAAATTAAAAATATACCTTTAGACACCACTAAAGAAAACTAACAAAGATTATTTCAAATGAAAAATCAAAGTGTAAAAAATAACATTGACTGGATAAGCGTTTTTATCTACATTTCGTTAGTGGTATTAGGGTGGCTAAACATCTATTCCTCTTCACTACTATCCACTGAAGGAACTTACCAAAAACAACTAATTTTTATTGGTTGTACAATTCCATTGATTTTTGTGGTCCTTTTTGTTGACGGAAAATTTTATGAAAAATATGCCAGTATCATTTTTGGTGTATCACTATTATCATTATTAGGTTTATTTGTTTTTGGAAAAACCATTGCGGGTCAAAGATGTTGGTACGCAATAGGAAGTTTTACTTTGCAACCATCTGAATTTGCAAAAGCCGCTACATCATTAGCTTTGGCTAAATATCTAAGTGACACACAAATTAACCTGAAAGATGTAAACCGACAAATACAAGCACTTGCAATTGTGTTTTTACCCGTATTATTGATTTTACCACAACCCGATCCGGGAAGTGCTTTAATTTATAGTATTTTCATTGTTGTCTTGTACCGTGAAGGACTTCCATCTTGGTATGTTTGGACTGGTTTTATTACTATTTTATTATTTGTATTAACACTTGTTCTTGAACCTTATGCCGTTATTTTAATTGCGTTAGGGGTTTTAATTATTTTACATTTTAAAGGAAGAGCTGTCGACCGTAACATTTTACTAAGTGGGATATTACTCGCTGTAATTTCAGCCTTTGTGCTATCTGTAGATTATGTTTTTGATCATATTTTTAAGCAGCACCACCGTGACCGTTTCAATATTTTACTAGGTAAAACTGTAGATATGAAAGGTATTGGATACAATACCAACCAATCAGAAATTGCAATTGGATCTGGAGGATGGATAGGAAAAGGCTTCTTAGAAGGTACTCAAACAAAAGGCGGATTTGTTCCGGAACAACATACAGATTACATTTTTACAACGGTTGGTGAAGAATGGGGATTTGTTGGCTCACTGGTTGTAATCGCTCTTTTTGTTGGATTATTTTTAAGAGTTATTTACTTGGCTGAAAGACAAAAAACAAAATTTAGTAGAGTTTACGGCTATTGTGTTGCAGGAATTTTGTTTACTCACTTTTTTGTAAACATCGCTATGGTTATTGGTATTTTCCCAACAATTGGAGTTCCATTACCGTTCTTCTCATACGGAGGTTCCGGACTTTGGGGATTCACTATCTTGTTGTTTATTTTCCTAAAAATGGATGCCAATAAAGTAAATGAGTGGTAAGCTTTTGTAAAAAATTGCAAGTATAAAAATTCCAAATTTCAAGCCTTAAAATGAGATTTTGAAAACAGAAATCTTACTCATTTTAAGCAAAGGTCTTTCTCTTGAGGTTAAATCATTACCTAAAAAACACAATAACCACAATCAGATAAAGAGTATTTCATAATAAAATATAGCTTTAGTAAGGTTATCAACCTTCGCGATTAATCACAATAAAAAGCATGTCTCCAATCAAATATTGGTAATATTCTAATCATTTTCAAGCATAAAAAAAGTCCGAAATTTTACTTTCGGACTTTTTTGTATCTTTTCTATTCTAATTATATCTTCTCGCTTGGTCTCTTTTTTAATAGTTTTACCAAAACCGGAAATGTAGATATAATTACAATTATAATAATGATATACTCAATGTGATGTTTTAAATCTATTCCTTGTTTTAAAAACACTCCATATAAATAGTGCCCTGCAAAGATCAATATAAAAGACCATAAAAATGAACTTAAAATATTATAGAACATAAATTTCTTTTTATCCATAGAAACTATCCCCGCAATAATTGGAGCGAAGGTTCTGAAAATTGGAAGGAAACGTGCATAAATGATTGCTTTTCCACCATATTTTTCAAAGAAATCTTTCGATTGTAGTAAGTATTTTTTCTTAAACCAAAAAGAATCTTCTTTTTTAAATAAATAATATCCGCTTTTGTGTCCAAACCAATATCCAGTCATATTTCCTAAAACTCCCATTATAGCAACAAGAGTCGAAAGTATAAATACGTTTAAGAAATCCGAAGGGATATCTACTACATTTAACATTAAATCACGACTGTAAATACCTGCTAAAAAAAGTAAGCTATCGCCTGGTAGAAAAAAGCCTGCAAAAAGACCTGTTTCTGCAAAAACAATAAACAAAACAATAAATAAACCAATTTGAAAACCACCAATACTTAGTGTAATATAAAATTCAGGGTTAATTAATTGAGTCCAATCGAAATTATTCATAAATGCGTTTTGTTATATTTATAAGTTGGTGAAATTAACAATAATTTGCTTCAACCACAATTAAATGCTATATTTTAAAGATAAATTAACTATTAAGAGCCCAAGTTTTGGCTTGAGCTCTAACAATTTTTTATTCTCTTTCGTACTTGCAGCAAGAATGCAAATTATCATAATCTGTTTGTGTTGCTTTTACCTCTTTTGTATCATGTCCAACTTTTGCAATTGCTTTATTCAAGTCTGTTGTTGAGGCTTTTTCTTCGTTTAAAATCACAGTTAATTGATGAGAACTAATATCCCAACTTGCTGTTTTAACACCCGAAACACCAAAGGCAGCTTTTTCAATACGTTTTTTGCATTGCTCACAATTGCCGTTTACTTCGGTAGTATATTTTAAATTTTTATTTTTTTTAGTTTGAGCTTGCGCTGAAAATCCTAAAAAGGCAATCATTGTTATTAAAATTAAATTTTTCATTTGTCTGTTGTTAAATTTATTATTGAATTTTTATTTTATTTTAAATCGTAATCCTGCGTAATACATTTGCCCAAAAATTGGCGCATATGCAACAGAAGCATCAAAATTAGGACCAAATGGATCTGTTGCTCCTAAAATTGCTTTTTCTTGTTTGTAATTTCCAATGTTCTCTCCTCCAACATACACTTCAAGAACCGGCGAAAAAACCCTTGTTACCTGAATATTCATAACGGCATAAGAAGGTGAGAAATCCGGAAATTGATCTGCAACAGGATTCGATGCGGTGTAAGGCAATTGCTGCTTGCCAGACCAATTAAAAGTATAATCAAATTTCCATTGTTTATCGTCATTTAAAGCTGTTTCATATTCTAAATTCCCTAAAAAACGATGCTTTGCTTGCAAAGGACGTTGAAATGTTCCTCTTAAATAATCTGTTTGGATATCATAATATTTATAGGCTGTTCTTAAATTCAGATTATGAATTAGCTCATAATTAAATTCTGCTTGAAAACTATTTGCAAATGAACTTCCTTTTAAATTGTAGAATAATACTTCTTGCGGACTTTGCATCAAATCGACAACGGCTTGACTTTTAAAATCAGTACGATAGAAATCAAATCCTATTTCAGCATTTTTGGTAAAAAGAGTAAATTTTTGAGAAAAACTCACACCATAATTCCACGCAATTTCAGGATTCAAACCGTAAACTTTTCCCGTATTATCTAAAATTGAAAAAGTTCTTGAACTTGCAAAAAGTTGCTGATTTTCTGCAAAAATATTAGCCGAACGTTTTCCTCTTCCCGCGGAAACTCTCAAAACTCCGTTTTTCCAAGGATTATATCTCATATGGAGACGTGGCGTTACAAAAAAGCCCAATCGATTATGATTGTCTACTCTACCGCCTAAGATTAAACTAAAATTATCGGTATTATCAAAAGTATATTCAAAAAATGCCCCAACAGAATTATCAATTCTACTATAATCATTTACATTGACAAATTCCTGATATTGATCGTATGTAAAATTTAGACCTGTAGTAAACTTATGTTTGGTATTATTGATAATGGAATTGAACATTAAATTAGAATAAAAACTATTCTGTCTAATATCATAAATATTTAATCCAAAATAAGAGTTTTGGTTATGACTGTTAAAGGCATTTTGAAAACCAATACTCTGATATGGCATATCTTTAAAAACATAGCCAATCTTTGTCGAAACATCAAAACGTTCTGTATTGATTTCTGATCCCCAATGATTTTTCGTTCCGCGATCTGTATCTTTATCAAAATCAACCTCTCCGGTTTGCTTTTTATCATTCATGTATCTAAAATTGATAAAACTCACCAAACCACTTTCGGGATTATAATATTGATAACGATTCAACACATTAATTTGCTTTCCTAACGGATTATCTAAAAAACCGTCGTCATTCATATCGTTTTTTGCTACACGTGCATTTCCGTGTACAAATAGACTTGTTGCCCATTTATCTGAAAGTTTTTTGTTAAAATGGGTATTCACTTCAAAACGAGCATCGGTAGAACCATATACATTCAAAAAAAACGGTATATCGCTTAAAGGTTTTAAAAGTTCTGTATTTATTTGTCCTGAAATACTCTCATAACCATTAATAACACTTCCTGCTCCTTTTGTAATTTGAACACTTTCGATCCATGTTCCTGGAGTAAACGACAATCCATAAGCCTGCGAAGCACCTCGAACTGAAGGAATATTCTCCTCAGCAATTAATAGATAAGGGCTTGTTAACCCAAGCATTTTAATTTGTTTTGTTCCTGTTAAAGCATCAGAAAAATTGACATCTATTGATGGATTTGTCTCAAAACTCTCTGCCAAATTGCAACAAGCTGCCTTAAGCAGTTCTTTGCTTGTAATAATTGTTGTATTACCTGTAAGTGTATAGGATTTTTTAATTCCTTTTTGCTTTTTTGTGATCTTAACTTCCTGTAAATCTTCTTGCGAAAACATAGAAACAGAAAGTAAAAGCACAACAAAAAGCATTATATTTTTTTGCATAAAAAATAATTTTAATGTTGAATAGATTTATAGCCTTTAAAAATTTCTAAAAAAGAAACTACAAAAAAGCATTACACAAACTATAGTATAGCTTGATTCTAAACATTAAAATCAGGAGTAAAAAATATATTGGTGATATAGCTTAAATAAAGGCGGTGCATTCGCATCAGAATAATACGAAATGATTTGATTGCTTTTGAAATTGGTAATCGACAAAAAAGCAATTGGCTGATACTCCTGAACCACTAAAGGAAAAGCTAACTGAAAGAAGAATACTTTGAAAGTAGCATTGTCAGATTTTTTCTCAAAATGAACTACTTTATCTTTACAACAAGATGATTTTTTTTCAGAAGCTCCACAACATTTTTTCTCCGGAGCATCAGAAGTTGGTGTTTTTAATGAAACCGAAGCTATTTCTCCTCCGCAATAATGCACATCAAAAGCAAACCCAATGTTGGAAACCAACAATAGGAACGCTAAAAACAGCCCTGTGCACTTCTTTAATTTCATACTGCAAAATTATTCAAAAAGACTTACAAAACGATATTGAAAACTTATTTTTTAAAATTTTGTTGCTGATAATAAAATGCCGGAATAAATAATATCACAAATAAGGGCTGAATAATAAATCGTCTAACATAAAAAAGAAGCCAATTCCATTTAGGAAAGTACTCAAGTATTGCAAAAAACATTATAAACAACACGACAATAAAGAATCCATATAAAAACACACTAAACTTAAGCATATCCTTATCCTGAAACAAAGTATAAATTAGTACTAACGACAAAACAGTATTTAATAAATACCGAAATAAAAGCCCATAAAAAAGCTTAAAATTATTCACCTCTGGAAATGGCAAATTCTTAAAATCAAATTTAAAATAACTTAAGAAAGGATCATAGAACAACTGACTTTCGAAATTTCGAATAATTGCAAAACACAAAACAATTATAATAGTGACGATCACTTTAAATTTATGTTGAAGGATTTTATTTAGCATACTTCGAAAATTTGTTAACCCAAAAAATCCAAAGGAGAAAAACCAATCCGTAAATAATTAAAGGGAAAAAAGTTCCATGCAAAAAGTGTTTATATTCAGAAAAATAAAATAACAAAACAATTAGTAAAGCTATACGAACCACATTAAAAATATAAATCAACAATATCCCGAATAAAACAAAAGACAATGTTGTTTTAAATTTTCCGGAAAAAGCAAGCACAAAGGAAACAAATAGAATAATTACACTAATAGCATTACACCCTTCAACAATTCGGACATTATAGTTATCGTTATACCAAACTTCTAACCCTGAATTAGCTACACTTTTATGAATTTTGATGTCGCAATTAAAAATATGCATTAGTTGTTCAACGTTCCTCCCAACAACCGTTGTAATTCCATCTATATCATTTACCTCAAAAGTGTTGAGATACGTTTTATAAAGCAATGTAAGTAAAATATAAGCCGCAAAAAAAGTGCTAATAAAAATCAAGAATGGTCTAAATTGTATTAAGTAGTTTTTCAACGGTAATTTTTTTTTCAAATTTATGTATTTTTTGAGTTTAGCTTTAAATACTTTTGCATAAAATTTCTACATCATGACATTTCAAGAATTACAACCAAAAATAAGCACTATTGTTGCTGATACAAAATTAGTTAGAGACGAAAAATTATTAGCAATTTGTCAATTACTAAACGAAAGTATAGAATATTACAACTGGGTAGGTTTTTATTTTGCTAATCACGAGAACAAAACCTTGCATTTAGGACCATATGTTGGTGCCGAAACTGATCATACTGTTATTCCTTTTGGGAAAGGTATCTGTGGTCAGGTTGCCGAAAGTAATGCAAATTTTGTAGTACCGGATGTTGCTGCACAAGACAATTATATAGCATGTAGTTTTACAGTAAAATCTGAAATCGTAGTTCCATTATTTGTAAACGGACAAAATATTGGTCAAATTGACATCGACAGCCATGTGATTGATCCTTTTACCGAAGCTGACGAAAGATTTTTAGAATTTGTAAATCAAGAAGTTGCTACATTGTACTAAAAATAATACATTCGCGTAACTTTATTTTTCCCCCATGAAACTAATTTTACGCGTTTTCTTTCTCTTTGCTATTTCAGCAAAATCATTCTCTCAAACTCCAGTAGCAGTAAGCAAAGTAGTTTACTTAGATTCTATGTGGGCAGAAACTACTGAGGAAAAACATCAATACACAAGGTTAATTCTAGAATACTACTCCGAAAAAAAGACTTATATATTTAAAGATTTTTACAAATCTAAGGCTATAAAAACGATTAGCTCTACATCAGATAAAGACATTATACGCAAAGAAGGACAAACTATTTCCTATTATGAAAGTGGAAATAAAGAATCATCTGTTTTTTATTCGAATGGAAAAAAAAATTGGAAAAGAATACAACTGGTACGATAATGGAAATCTAAAATCCGAAATTGAATATTTCGAAAGCAAAGACAAAAAAGAAATTTTTAAGATCAACAATTATTGGAATCTTCAAAAAGAACGAATGGTAGCCGACGGAAATGGAGACTACCAAGATATAGACGAAGATGGCTATGAAGAAGGTGGCACAGTAAAAGATGGAGTTCCTGATGGCACTTGGAAAGGAAAAAGTATTAAACAGAAGTATACTTTTGTTGAAAATTATAAAAACGGTAAATTAACCTCCGGAATATCTACAGATTCTTTTAATATAGAACATCCTTACGATATCGTATTTCAAGCTCCAGCTCCAAAAAAAGGCATGAATTCTTTTTATAAATTTATTGGACTAAACTTTCACATCCCTCAAGAAGCAAGAAACAAAATCACCGGAAAAATATACCTGTCTTTTATAATCGATAAAAATGGCAAATTGATCGAACCAACTATTCTAAAAGGAATTGGTCATGGATTAGATGAAAGCGCTATTAATGTAATTACATTTGCTAAAAACTGGAATCCTGGAATAAAAAGAGGAATACCTGTGCGGGTAAATTATACGTTACCTATCACAATTGCAAAAAATACCCCATAAAATTCGTTTTTCTAAAAAAAAGCACTAATTTTGCACCGTCTTACAAAAGATGTACGACTACATAAAAATCATTAAATAATATTGGAATGTATTTAACTAAAGAGAAAAAAGAAGAGATTTTTGCACAACACGGTGAAGCAACAAACACTGGAAAAGCAGAAGCTCAAATCGCATTGTTTACTTACAGAATTAGTCACTTAACTGAGCACTTGAAAAAAAATCGTCATGATTACAACACTGAGCGTTCATTAGTATTACTAGTAGGTAAAAGAAGATCGTTGCTTGATTACTTGAAAAAGAAAGAGATCAACAGATATCGTGAGATTATCAAAGTATTGAATATCAGAAAATAATCAATATAGAAAAGAGGTGCGAGAGTGCCTCTTTTTGTTTTTACAGATTGTATTTAATTACAAGCATTTTATAAGAAAAAAAGTTTGGTTTTTCATTGGGTTTTAGAATAAACAACAACTACACACAACAACTACAACACAACTAAAACCCATTGTATAACCAATAAGGAAAAATTATGATTCCACAATTATTTGTAGAAAAGATCGATTTAGGTGATGGCAGAAGCATCACAATCGAGACGGGTCGTTTAGCAAAACAAGCTGACGGTTCGGTAGTAGTAAGAATGGGCGACACGATGATACTTGCAACAGCAGTATCTGCACGTAGCGCTAACC
>Ga0302173_10001238_pt1 | contig 12930 bp, 12 predicted proteins | sample I_Fen_N3_1_FD_198785 | JGI IMG/M metagenome (GOLD analysis project Ga0302173, IMG submission 198785) | Peat permafrost microbial communities from Stordalen Mire near Abisko, Sweden - I_Fen_N3_1 | ecosystem: Environmental > Terrestrial > Soil > Wetlands > Permafrost | place: Sweden: Abisko... | reverse complement strand
CTTTAATATTTCACAAGGAACTGATGGATTGACATTATGTACATCTGAAGGATATCCAGTTTTGGATTCAACAGGAGCTCCAATTGTATTTGATGCAGCCATGAACTCTAGTAATATCACGGTAGACACTGATGGTAATTTCTGTTATCCAGATGCATCTAATAATCCAGTACCAATAGGGATTTCAATTGGGGTATTTCAATTTGCCAATCCAACGGGTCTTAATAAAACAGCAGCTAGCCTTTTTACGGAGACTGGAGCTTCAGGGGTAGCAATCAATGAAGCAAATACAGCAGGTATTAACAAAAGTAAAATTAAGCAAAGTTACTTAGAAGGTTCTAATGTTCAAGTTGCTACTGAAATGGTTAATTTAATAACAGCACAAAGGGCATATGAACTTAATTCAAAAGCAATTAACGCATCTGATGAGATGTTGCAGCAGGCGAATAGCTTAAAGAGGTAAATTTGCGATGTGTCTTGTTAAAGCAAGCCACAAGAAAGGGGTAATTCATGAGTGATTTGGTAACTAATAGCATTGATTCTTTAAGTACAAGTGGTGCATATAGCAATAGCGCAGCTACTAATTCTTTGGAAAATTCATTATCAGCCTCAGATTTATCAACTGCTTCTGATGATAAGCTATTATCTGTATGCAAAGATTTTGAATCTTATTTTGTTGAACAAGTTTTTAAAGGAATGCAAAAGATGGTTCCAAAGAATGAGGATGATTCAACGTCTTCTTCATCTAGTAGTCTTACAGATTATTACAAAGATGAATTGACAAGTAAGTATGCTTCAAGCGCTTCAGAATCTAATGGTGGTGAGGGACTTGGAATTGCGAAAATTTTATATGAGCAAATGAAAAGAAACTATGGTACTACTGAATAAAATATAGTATAGATTATCTAACATAGATATTTAAATAACAAATATTGGTGTGTATGGATTAGAAAAAATGTTACGGTTAGATGGCATAATTCTAGTTCGTATGCACTTTTATATTTTTAGGGAGGCTTACGCAAGTGGTGCATAATGATGAAAATTCAATTGAAGGATTTGTTGATAGTATAGTCTTTCGAAATGAAGATAATGGATATACAGTATTTAACATTATATGCAATGGCTGTGAGGTTACTTGTGTAGGAGTATTAAGCTACATTAACGAAGGTGAATTCATATCAGCAACGGGCGAATATGTAATGCACCCAGTTTATCTTGAACAATTTAAAATTACATCATATGAGATTAGAGTTCCAGAGGATATCCAATCAGTAAAAAGATATTTGGGATCAGGGGCAATCAAAGGTATTGGGGAGAAACTTGCAGAAAATATAATCAAGAAATTTGGTGAAGATACTTTTCGGATTATGGAAGATGAACCAGAGCGCTTGGCAGAAATCAAGGGCATAAGCGTTAAAAAAGCAATGGAAATAGCTGATCAGTTAGTGGAAAAGAAAGATATGCGCAAGGCAATGATGTTCTTACAAGAATATGGTATTAACATGAACCTTGCAAATAAGATATATACACAGTACGGTAGCGATATATACAAAATCATTAAGGAAAACCCATATAAATTAGCAGACGACATTAATGGAATAGGTTTTAAAATTGCGGATGAAATCGCACAGAGAGTTGGAGTAAAGTCGGATTCTGATTTTAGAATCAGGAGCGCAATCATGTATGAATTATTATTAGCAACGAATAATGGACATGTATATTTACCAATGAAAGAACTTATTAATTCAACAAGGCAATTGCTACTTATAGATATGGTTAATATTGATAAATTTATTATGGATTTATCAATTGATAAAAAGATAATAGTAAAACAAGTAAAAGATCAACAAGTAGTATATGCATCTTCGTATTATTATACGGAACTTAGTGTTGCTGGAATGCTTGTTAATCTCAATATAAAATATAGTGATGATGATTCTGAGGTCGAGAAGATCATTGGTTCAATTGAAAAGTCCAATGGAATCATATTAGACGGAGCCCAAAGACAAGCTGTTAAAGATACCATTTTAAATGGACTCATGGTAATAACTGGAGGTCCTGGTACTGGTAAAACAACAACGATTAATACAATAATCAAATATTTTGAGACAGAGGGAATGGATATTAGACTTGCAGCACCCACAGGCAGAGCAGCGAAGCGAATGTCAGAAACGACAGGATGTGAAGCTCAGACAATTCACAGGATGCTTGAACTAAGCGGTAATGCTGGGGATAGTACAGCGGCAATGAATTTTGAAAGAAATGAACTTAACCCCCTGGAGACAGACGTAATTATAATTGATGAGATGTCAATGGTTGATATAAATTTAATGAATTCTCTTTTGAAAGCTGTTGCGGTGGGCACCAGATTAATTCTTGTAGGGGATGTAGACCAACTTCCATCAGTTGGACCAGGAAATGTTTTAAAGGATATCATTCAATCTGAATGTATCAATGTTGTAATGCTCACTAAGATATTTCGTCAGGCAGCAGAAAGCGAAATTATTATTAATGCACATAAAATCAATAAAGGGGAAGAAGTAATTCTTAATAAATACAGCAAGGACTTTTTATTTATAAAAAGAGATAATCCAGAAAGTATTACGGCAGCAATTTGTACCCTTATTCGTGATAAGTTGCCTGATTATGTGAATGCTAAAATGAGTGATATTCAGATTTTAACTCCAATGAAAAAAGGAGCTGTCGGAGTAGAGAAACTAAATAAAATTTTACAGGAATTCTTAAATCCGGCCTCAAAAGAAAAGGTGGAGAAAGAATACGGAGACACAACATTTAAAGTTGGGGATAAAGTTATGCAAGTAAAAAATAATTACCAACTTGAGTGGGAAAAAAGAAGTAAATATGGAATACCAACTGACGGGGGGACCGGCATATTTAATGGTGATATGGGTATGATTGAAGCAATCAATTTGTTTTCAGAGCAAATGACAGTAAAGTTTGATGAAGAAAAGTATGTTGAATACAGCTTTAAACAATTGGAAGAATTGGAATTAGCATATGCTGTTACAATACATAAATCTCAGGGAAGTGAATATCCAGCGGTTATTATACCAATGTTTAGTGGACCCAAAATGCTTATGACTAGGAACTTATTGTATACGGCAGTCACAAGAGCAAAAACCTGCGTCTGTATTGTTGGATCTCAAAATTACTTCCAAGAAATGATTCGCAATGTAAGTGAGCAGATGCGTTATTCCACTCTTACAGAGCGAATTAAGGAAATACAGTCAATAGCAAAATAATTCAGGGGGGAAACTTTGAGAATCAAAAACATGTATCTTAGTGAATTATGGAATCAGGGCAAGAAAATACTTTATAAAGGTATTGAAATCATTTATCCATCAACATGCCCTATATGTACTCAGATTCTTGATAAGAAGATGGATGAAAAAGTTTACATATGTGAAAAATGTAGAAAGAAACTTTTCTATATTGAATCACCTAGATGTTTAAAATGCGGGAAACCTGTGGATAATGCTGAGACGGAGTTTTGCTATGATTGTTCAAGAGTGAAGCATCTTTATACGCAAGGAGTAGGCGTTTGGGCATATACCGATGAAATCAAAAATTCCATTTATCAATTTAAATATCACAATAAGAGAGAGTATGGAGCGTTCTATGGTCTTGAATTGAGAAATCAATATGAATCCATAATAAGGAATTGGGATGCAGATGTTCTTATCCCAGTTCCACTACATAAATCCAAGTTGCGAAAAAGAGGATATAATCAAGCCGAAATAATAGCGAAGTCCATTGGAAAACTAATGGATATACCAGTTGATAGTCAACTGTTAATACGTGAAAAGAAAACATTAGCGCAAAAAGAACTAAACGATAAAGAGAGGTTGAAAAACCTCGAAAATGCTTTTAATATAGTAGAAAAAGTTGTAAAATATAAGAATGTTATTATCGTAGATGATATTTACACAACTGGAACTACAATTGATGCATGCGCTCAAATTTTAATGAAATCGGGAGTGTCTAAAGTTTATTATATTAGCTTATGCATAGGAAAAGGATTTTAAATAAAAAGGAGGTATTTACATGGAAGTTAGAAACTGTAAAGGGTGTGGACGTTTGTATAATTATATTGGGGGATCATACAGAAATTTGTGCCCAGATTGTGTTAATAAAATGGAAGATAAATTCACTGAGGTTAAGGAATTTATAGAAAAGAACAAAGTTGCAACAATGCCACAGATTTCGGAAGCATGTGATGTTAGAATGGAACAGATTGAACGATGGATCCGTGAAGAAAGATTGTTCTTTGCAGAAGATTCTCCGATTGGAATAGACTGCGAAAGCTGTGGAACTACCATTAAGTCAGGAAGGTATTGCCCTGCATGTAAGAATAAGATGAGCAACGTTCTTTCAGATTTATATAGTGATAATAGCAGAAGCACGAGATCTAAGACAGACAATGAAAGCAATAGAACTAAATATTTATCGAGAGAATTTATTGATAAAGTAAATAAAGATAAGTAAAATTAGAATATTTTAAAAGACACTGTAATGTATTAATCATCTTGGTTCGATTAATATATTACAGTGTTATTTTTATGGAAATTAATAAATTGTGAAAAAAGTACTTAAGATTTCATTGGAAATTACCGATAGAATCTATGACAAAGAAAATCAGATGAAGGTATTTTATAGAAAGGAAGGCGATTGATATGCGTATAGAAGCTTATAATGCAGTTAGCCAGGTTTATCAAAGTAATACAAAGATGGCTAATACGACCAATCCAGTAGCAAATTCGAATGATAAGTTTGAAATATCACAAACGGCTAAGTACTATCAAGTAGCAAAACAGGCAGTTAGTGCTGCTCCTGATATTAGAGAAGACAAAGTTGCTGATATAAAGGCTAAGATGTCATCAGGAACTTATACAGTAAAGTCGGAAGATTTTGCTGATAAAGTGATTAACAATGCATTACCAATAATATTTTAGTGAGTGATAGGAGTAAATGTGGCAAGTTTAATTGAGAATTTAATTAGTATATTAGAAAAAGAGAACAATGAGTACAATCAATTATTGAACCTGTCGCTAGATAAAACTTCTGTTGTTGTTAAAGGTGATATTGAGAAGCTACAAGTTATTGTAGCGCAGGAACAAGAAAAAATTGAAATCATCAATAAGTTAGAAAAAACCAGAGAAGAAAATATCAAAGATATTGCAAATGTACTTAATATTCCTGAGAATGAATTTAAACTAGATAACTTGATTAAGATGCTAGAAAAACAGCCCCAGGAACAAGAAGATTTGAGTAAAGTTCGTGATGCATTTAAAAGGACTATGAATAAGTTAGTCAAGATAAACGATAATAATAGGGTCTTGTTGCAAGAATCTATTAATATGATAGAGTTTGAACTTAATCTATCAAGAAACACAATGTTTGCGCCTGAAAACGCGAATTACAGTAAGGAAGCTTACAACACAACTGGACAAAACATGGTAGCAGGTTCATTTGATGCAAAACAGTGATGAGGTGAAATAATGTCTAATGGAATGTCAGGGCTCTATGTTGGTACGTCAGGGCTTAGTGCGGCACAGGCCGCATTGAATACAACAGCGAATAATCTTGCAAATATTAATACGGTCGGATATACAAGACAGCAGATAACATATATAACAAGTAACTATTACAACGTTGGGAACAATGCAACTGGTAAATTGGTATGTGGAACCGGTGTTGATGTATCAGAAATTAGGCGTGTTAGAGACGAATTAATAGATAAAGCTTATAGACAAGAAAAAGGAAGACTTGGCTATTATGATAGCCAATATGATGCAGTGACAGAAGTTGAATCACTATTTGGAGAATTGGATGACAATTCGTTTCAGAATACGATGACAGATTTATATAATTCAATTAAGGAGATTGGTAAAAATCCAGCTAGTACGATTGCTAGATCATCATTGTTACAGACAGCATCTGCATTTGTTGACAAAGCAAGTTCTGTATATTCCAGTCTTAAAGATTATCAAACAACGTTAAATACAAAAATCACGAATATGGTAAATAAAATTAATTCATTAGGTCAGACTATTTGTGATTTAAATAAAAAGATTTTGGATGTTGAATGTGTTGGACAGAAGGCGAATGATTTAAGGGATAAGAGAGACAACGCTTTAGATGAACTAAGTGGATATATAAAAATCCAATACCAAGAAGATAAAAATGGTTCCATCACAGTTACGGCTGAAGGAGCAACATTTGTATCAAAAGATTCTATATGCGCGATGGGAACAGAGGAAATAGCCGGTACAGACTTACTCAAACCAGTTTGGCCATTAATAGATAATAGAGACGTCTTTCTTGATGCTGAGAAAATCACTGTAATAGATAACAATGATGTAGGCGAACTAAAAGGCTTACTTATTTCACGAGGGTATAAAGCTGTTAATTATTCAGATGTTCCAGTTGAACCTACAATTCCGGATGCTTCGAGTTACAACATGACTGATGCAACACAGCTAGCAGCCTATCAAGCTGCAAAAGATAAATATGACGTTGATTATAAACAGTATGAATCAGATTGCGATTATTACAATAAATATATTGATCCATCTGTCATATTAAGTACGATGGCAAGTCTCGATAAATTGACAAATGGTATTGTTACAGCAATTAATGATATACTTTGTCCAGAAAAAACTGCAAGCTTCACGGCTGCGGATGGAACTGTATATACAGATGCAACAATTCTTGATTTGGAAAAGACATCTTATGGGGACGATGCAGATAAGAGCGTGGGTGTTGAATTGTTTTCAAGAAAGAATACGGATCGTTACATAAAGGTGACGGGCAAGGATGGATCTACATATTACGTAAGAAATAATAAAAATGATTTAGGCCTGAATTCAGAATATACATTAGGTAATATACAGATGAATGAAACAGCCACTCAAAATAAAGCCACAATCCCACTTACGACAGCACGAGGCGAAGAGGATTTTGATAAAGGGAAAGCGCTTGTAGATGCCTGGAATGTTAAATTTGCTTCATTGAATCCATCAACTTATGCAAAAGAAAACTTTGATACATTTTATAATAGCTTAGTAACTGAATATGCCGATACCGGTAGTATCTTAAAAAATATGGTTACCAATCAGACAACTATGGCTGATGGATATAATGGACAAAGATTACAGACAGAAGGGGTCTCGTCAGATGAGGAACTTCAGAATATGATAAAATTTCAGCAAGCATATAATGCGGCATCAAGATATGTTAGCATTGTAAGTGATATGCTTGAGCAAATTGTTACAAGACTGGGAAATTGATAAATCGATTAATGGAATGTTAAAACGAACTCTCAAGTTAAAATACAAAGTAGAAAGAGGGGTATAACATGGCTTCTACATTTTTGGGGTTGACAATATCATATACAGGACTACAGGCAGCACAAGCATCTATTAATACAACCGCCCATAATGTATCAAACGTGGGTACAACAGGATATTCAAGGCAGAAGGTTTCATTAGAAGCGGATAAAGCATTAAATACCGGTAGTAATTATGGAACAATAGGAAGCGGCGTAGTTGTAACTGGTGTTGAGCAGATCAGAGACAGCTATTATGACGTTAAATTTAGAAATAATGAAACAAATGATGGTGAGTATGAAGTTAAAGAAAATTATATGACGCAGTTAGAAGATTACTTAAATGAATTTAAACTAGACGGCTTCACAGTAGAGTATGAGAACTTTTATAAATCAATAGGAGAACTTAAAAAAACACCAACAGAAGAGTCTGTACAGAATTCGGTTATTAATAATGCACTTAGTTTAACTCAGTATTTCAACACCCTTTCTACTAATTTAACGAATGTGCAGAAAGATTCGAATGAAGAAATCAAGAATCAAGTAGGCGAGATTAATACAATCTCTCAAAATATTGCATCTTTAAATAAGCAGATTAATTATATTGAGGCAAATAAAGGCTCGGCGAATGACTTGAGAGATCAGCGAAATAATTTATTGGATCAGCTTTCAAAAATTGTAAATATTGATACAACAGAAACGGACATGGGAAATGGTCTTAAATCATGTGTAGTTAAGATAAATGGACAGACACTTGTTGATACATATGATTATAATACATTGACTACAACTGCGAGAACTGAAAAAGTAAACGCGTCGGATGCGGACGGATTATACAATGTTTCTTGGTCAAATGGTCTTGAATTTAATGAATATAGTACGTCATTGAATGGCTCTTTAAAAGGGCTAATAGATATTAGAGATGGAAATAATGGATCGGTTGAGACAGTAACTACAGATGCTAGTGGCAATAAATCCTTGGAGTTAGTTAATGATTCAAACCAAAACACTGCATACAAGGGGGTCCCTCATTATATTTCTAAATTAAATGAATTCATTGACACATTTACGTCGGCTGTTAATGAAATCCTAACAAGTGGAAAAACGGTGAAGGGAGAAGCTGGTATTCCTCTATTTACAGTAAAATATGATAAAACAGCAATATCTGCATTATCGGTTACTGTAAATACAGCGTTGATAAAAGACCCGTCAAAAATTGCAACGACAACGACTACAGACCCTTCGCAAGGAGTTGGTTATTGTGACTTGGTAGATAAGCTTATAGCACTGAAAAGTGATAAACGATATGAAGGGGGAACAGGAACATATTTCCTTGAGAGTATAGTTGCAGAGGCTGGTATTGATTCAAAAAAAGCAACATCATTTCTGAAAAACTATACGAATATTCGCAGTACAATTAATAACCAAAGACTCTCAGTTATGGGGGTAGATCAAGATGAAGAGGGAATGGATATTCTTAAATTCCAGCAAGCCTATAATCTTTCCTCTAAAATGATGTCGGTAATGAATGAAATATATAATAAATTAATCAACGAAACTGGACTTTAGGAGGAAACAATTTATGAGAATAACAAATGCTATGATGATAAATAATTCACTTACGAATATAGCTACGAACAAGGCTCAAATGAGCATTTTGGATAATCAGTTATCAACTCTGAAGAAAATAAGTAGACCTTCTGAAGATCCAATCATTGCAATAAGAGCATTAAGACTTCGTTCAAGTTTAAGTGAGGTAACACAATATCTTGAGAAAAACATTCCTGATGCGAACTCATGGCTTAGCATAACACAAGGCTCACTTAAGGAAACCAATGATATAGTTTCAAATTTATATCAATATTGCACACAAGGATCAACGGACACATTTGATACATCCGCACGTGCTACAATAGCAGATAGCTTGACTAATTTAAAAGATTCATTTTATTCGCAAGGTAATGTAGATTATGCTGGAAGATTTGTGTTTACAGGATTTAAGACAGATTCTTCACTTACGTTTATGACTTCGGAGGAAGCGTCAAAGAAGAGTTATACAATCACGCAAAGTTTTAGCAATCAGGACATTACGTCTAAAACAGTTTATACTAATCTCGTAGATATGACAAAGCTTGATGATGCAACAGTTTCGGCGGATGAAATTCTATCACCAAGTTCACAAACTGTGAATAAGATTTCACTAGGATATTCAAATGTGTCTGCAAATAATTTACAAGCAGTTACTTATAATAATGGTGCTAGTTCAATTGCTATTAATGTAACAACAACAGACCCTAATTATATACCCAAAACAGATGATGAAGTTGCATTGAATACTAGTACAGGGGAACTAGTGTTAGGAAAAAATGCATATAATACTTTGAAATCCGCAACAGATATTTCGTTTACATATGATAAGACATCATTTGCAAAGGGCGATGTTAAGCCAGAACATTATTTTACCTGTGTGGACAAAACGGATCCAACGGCTTCGATTAGCTATGAGAAAAGTAGTGCAGGACAAAAAATCGAATATGCAATTAACTTTGCACAGACAATTCAAGTTAATACCGAAGCAGATGAAGCGTTTAGTATTAAACTTGGAAGAGATGTCGATGAACTCGCAACATCGATTCAGAATGTAATTGATATCGAAGCAAAACAAGCAAAACTAAAAAGCATGAAGTCACAGCAAGCGTATTCTGATGATGCTTCTCAAGCCAAGATTCAATCAATGACAGATGCGTTAGGTAAAGAATGGGATTTGGCAGATGAAAGCATGCAAAAAATGTTTGAAAGTGGTATTACTAAGATGCAATCGTATCAACAACAGATTACATCTGCAAACTCAGATGTTGGTAATAGAATCAGCAGACTTACACTAACGAAGGGCAGATTACAAGAACAACAGACAAATTTTAAGGACTTAAAATCAAAGAATGAAGATGTTGAAATAGAAGAAATTTCTGTAAATTATTCTTCTGCACAGCTTGTTTATAATGCTTCACTTACCGCAGCAAGCAAAGTTGTTAAACAATCATTATTGGATTTCTTATAAAAATTGATAGCTAGTAGTATGAAAGATTTTCAACCTTACATACATAAGTTTGTGACTGCACTGCGTTTACACAAACTTGATGGGTATGTTAGATTTCAAACGAAGTTTGAAAATTTTTAAAAGCAGTGCAGAAATGAGGTAAAGTATGCAAGTAAAGACAAAATGGTTCGGTACACTAGAAATTGGTGAGGATAAAATCATTACATTTGAAAAAGGATTAATCGGACTAGGTGAATTTAAGAAATATACAATCGTTTTTAATACAGAAAAATCCGATACAGAGACGATTATGTGGCTTCAGTCATTAGAAGACGAAAATATTGCAATTCCCGTAATAAACCCAGATATATTTTTGACGGGATATGATCCTATTGTTGAAGATGAATTACTGGAATCTGTTGGAAATGTGAAAACTGCTGAACTTCTTGTATTAGTTACACTTACTGTACCATCAGATATTACTAAAATGACAAGTAACCTAAAGGCACCTATTATAATCAATACAGATAATTTAAAAGCATGTCAGGTAATTGCTAATAATCAAGAGTATATAGTGAAGTATCCTATTTATGATATTATCAAACAAAACTCTAAGAAGGGTGGCGAGTAGTATGCTGGCATTATCAAGAAAAAAAGATGAATCCATTATTATTAATGACGATATAGAAATAACGATTATTGAAGTTAAAGGTGACCAAGTGAAATTGGGCATAACTGCTCCCAAGTCAATTCCTATTTATCGTAAAGAAGTATATATTCAGATACAAGAGGCGAATAAAGAAGCTGCGAAGTCAATTGATGTAAAAGGGCTAGATAATTTGTTTAAATAGGTATATGTATTTTTAAGCTAGAGGGCTATAAACTTTTTTGCCTACCTATCCGATATAGATAGTAGAGAGAACTTTTTAATAAAATTCAAGCTATAATAATTATATTATGATTTTATATGGGGGTGGATATCATGGCGATTGATTTATCTAATCAATTTAAAGGGGCAGATTCTTTTCATAAGACAGAGCCAATTAATCCGATTGCTAAAGTGGATAAAGCAGCTAAAGCAGCTAAAGTGGCTAAGGTAGAAGTGACAGATAGTGTTTCAGGACAACCTATTAATGCAAGTCGGCTATTAACTACAAGTAAGCTATCAAACGAAAGTGATTTAAGCGCTAAGAATCTTGATAAGATAGAAAATGCTCAGAAAGATAAAAAGCCCGATGGAACCACTGGAATGAGTGCTTCAAAAGATATTAATAAAATCATTAATAGAAATACGATTGCTGAATTTGGATTTTATGAGTCTACAAATAAAATCATAATAAAGATTAAAGATAAAAACACAAATGAGATCATCAAGGAAATACCATCAGAAAAAGCACTCGAATTATTAGAAAAAGCACTAGAATTCGCGGGGCTTCTTGTTGATGAAAAGAGATAGACAAGATCATGGTAGCATATAAGCTACATTGATAGACGGAGGTAAATAATGTCAGTTAAGTTATCTGGTTTGAGTTCTAATTTGGATACGGAATCCATCATTAAAGCGTTAGTTTCTGCATATTCAGTTACAAAGAATAATTTGGAAAAAGCACAGACTAAGCTTTCATGGGAAAAAGATTCATGGAAAAGCATGAATACAAAAATATATAGTTTTTATAGTAAGAGTATTTCAAATATGAAGTTGACAGCTTCATATAATAAAAATACTTCAACAGTTTCAGATGCAACAATTGCAAAGGTAACAGCCTCATCTTCGGCAACTAGTGGAACTCAGAGTTTAGAAGTTATAAAATTAGCGGCTTCAGGTTATCTTACTGGAGGAAATACATCAACGGAAACTATGGTAGATGGAGTTACTACAACTGGAAAAGCTACTTTATCTAGTAAGCTTAGTGATATAAAAGGCCTGTCAGCATTTACTTCAGGAACGATAAGTGCTGGAACTGGTACAAGCACGAAAAATATTGATCTAACAGCAGATATGACAGTTGGTAGTTTTGTAACGAAATTAAAAGAAGCAGGAGTGAATGCAAGCTTTGATGAGGTTAATCAGAGATTTTTTGTTAGTGCGAAAAGCTCCGGCGCAGATAATGATTTTACATTAACGGCAGGGGATTCGAATGGACTAGAAGCATTACAATCATTAGGATTATATACGGTTAATGATGCTGATACTGCAGAATATACGAAGTGGGCAAATTATACCGCTGATGAGATTACTAAATTAAAGGCAGACGCTTATAGTTCAGCCAAGACAGATTTCACTACTGTAGCCGCAGAATATAAAGGAAAATACGATGGCGCAAGTAATAATGTAACAACATTGACAGCTACAAATGGACAATTAATCACAGAAAGAGATACGTTAAATGCACAGCTTTCTAATGCTACGCTTACGGATGCCGACAAGGCAGTTATAAACGGTCAAATTGTAAGTATCAATGGGAAAGTTGCAGTTAATCAGGCTTCAATTACTACAAATCAGACAACAATGAGTGATAATGAAAAGTATGTGATTTTAGATGGT
>Ga0302173_10001234_pt1 | contig 12939 bp, 8 predicted proteins | sample I_Fen_N3_1_FD_198785 | JGI IMG/M metagenome (GOLD analysis project Ga0302173, IMG submission 198785) | Peat permafrost microbial communities from Stordalen Mire near Abisko, Sweden - I_Fen_N3_1 | ecosystem: Environmental > Terrestrial > Soil > Wetlands > Permafrost | place: Sweden: Abisko... | reverse complement strand
ATTTCGGGTAGCAATAAGTGGCATTATCGGATTAATATTAGACAATTGAAAACCATCGCCACCTATATCAGCATAACCATCGCCATCAGTATCCTGACCATATAACTGTCCTTGGTATTTTATTTTCCATCTAAAAAGAGAAGCATCAGCAGTTGTCACAAAATTGCCACTTGCTATATAAACAAATCCTCGCTCAATATATAACCGAATTGCTTCGCTACAAGAAAGTCCACTTCTTCCAGGATAAGAAATTGTTGCCATTTTAATATCATTGATACTTACTGTTGGATTAGAAACAGATGTTGCCCCTGTAGTGGTCTGACCACATGAATCTGTAACACTAACCAAATAATTATTCACTCCAAGTGCATTAAAAGTAAAACTGTTGGCAGTAATAGCACCACTGCTTTGCAAAACCGTTCCTGGCGCGGCTTGTGTTGCAATACTATAAGTAAAAGGTGCTTTTCCTGCTGTAACCGTTGATGTTAATGCGGCAGTTCCTCCAATACAACTTGCAACCTTAGTTGGCGTAGCAATCGTAATTGCAGTATAACCATCTGTTACGACAATATTGGTACTTGAAACCACGGCTCCGCCAGCAGTCGCTCTCGCATTTATAGCATATGTACCTGAACTTAATCCTGTAAAAACATTTGCATTGGTAAACTGAGTAGGATCTCCCGCAATTGGCGAAACAACAACACCACTTTTAAGTAATTGGTATTGTGGTGTAACTCCTAAGCCTGTACTACTTGCAGTTACAATTCCGCTATTAATACATCCTGTGTTACTTGCTGTACCAGAAACGGTTTGAGCAAAAATTCTATTGCCCATAAAACTCATTACAGGCAGAATAATTAACAGCACTACTAAAGTAATTTTTGATTTCATAATTGTTCATTAATTAATTAAACAAATTAATCTGAATATAGTACCCCACAAATAGATCAAAGTGACACTATACTAAAAAATAATTTTGTAACTAAATTTTTATATTTTATTGATTTTCAACGCCTTATAAAAGCGGGCGCAAAAGTCTTGTTAGTTTTATTTTTCTATTACCTGTAAAAGTTTAAAAAATTACAGATTAAGACATTTCTTTTTCTAATTTGAATCTATGAAAAAAAAAAAAAAACGAGACAAACAATTAAACATTCAAACTTAACAAGCTAAAAAACAACAAGTTAATTGTGATTTAAAATTATTTAAAAATGAAATTAATGGGTAATTGGCATTTCAATAGAAGTAGCTGCATGAGCCAGGCTTGAAGTAACAGTAATGGATACCAGAATGAATTATCTTACTAAATATTTTGTAATTAAATTCTTAAATGCAAAATAACCAATACTGGTAGTTTATTTACGTATATATTGCAAAAGTACTGAATTTCAATACATTAACAATAAAAAACATTTTTTTTATGTAAGAAAAAAAAAGAGGGAACCGAAGTTCCCTCTTTTACAGAAATTTTAAAATATAAAAAGTAAAAACATTGAGAATAAAAACAAAAAAACTTATAACCTAAACGTTCTAAATATTGGCGCAAAAATCTCACTAAAAAATCTAATTTGCCTTAATCCCGTTTTTTAATTTATCTACAGAAGAATCATTTAAAAGCTTAACCTGATTGATTACAATCTGAGCAATTGTAGTAGCACCTTTTAATGAAAGATGTGTATCGTCTGCTTTATCCTTATCATAATAAACATTTTCACCAGCTTTAAAATGTAAATGTAATAGCTTTGATTTTTCAGGTCCGTACGATTGTTCCAAAAGTTCTGTGTAATATTCTAAATCTATAAAAGGTACCTTATATTCCTGTGCTACTAATCTCGTTTCTAAAGGATAATCTCCATGTGTAGGAATTAAAACTCCTTTTTCATTGAAGTTACGTCGCGATATTGAAGTTAATAATATAGGTATTGCCCCTTTTTCTCTCGTTTCTTTTACAAACTTAATCAAGTTGTATCTGTAAGCTGTATGTGGATTTGTGTATCTGATAGAATCTTCAATTTTTTCATCATTATGTCCAAATTCTATCATAACATAATCTCCTTTTTTTAATTTTTTATAGATAGAATCCCAGCGCTTTTCATTGATAAAACTTTTTGTACTTCTACCGTTGAGCGCTTTATTCTCTACAACAATATTATCTTTAAAAAAAGGCTGCAAAACCTGAGCCCAACCATGTTCAGGATTGCGATCCGGATCTTTTTTATTGGCCATTGTAGAATCTCCAATAGTATATAATGTTGTTTTTTGAGCAAAACAAACTGATGATATTAAAAATAGAGTTAGAATGTATTTTTTCATTTTTTTGATTTTATATTACGTTTGTCAATGTGAATGAAGTCAAGACCTTATACCAAGAATCCTTCGACTTCGCTCAGGAAGACAAAATTATGATTATTGTTTGTTTGGAGAAGACGCACTGCAATGCGCCTCTACAAAACCTTTTTCACTTTGCACCTCTGAGCATTTGAACCTCTGAACCTCTGAACCTTTGAACCTCTAAAAAAACTATTTTGCAGCAGTAGGAACACTAGCCCTTTTCCCTATAAAAACATCTGTCATTAAAACATTCTCTGCATTTTCATTTGAAATTGCATTTTTGGCTTCTTTTATTTCAATATTTCTTAACGATATATTGCGAATTTTTTTATCAGCAAATCCCTGAATTACAATTCCGGATTCTATTGCTTTATTACATGTAATATTTGAAAAGTGAATATTTGAAATTTCCGATTGATAACCATTTCCTTCTCCATGATAGTTTGCAGTAATATACAAGCAATCTTCAACTTCATCGAGTTGTATATTTCGAACAAAAACATTTTTTATAAAACCTCCACGATCTGCATTGGTTTTTAAATAAATTCCTCTTTTTAAATACCCAATCATTTTACAATTTTCTACAAACACATTTTGAACTCCTGCAGACATCTCACTTCCTATTACAACTCCGTGAAGTCCTTTAAAATTGCAATTTCTAATCACAATATTTTCACTTGGCGTTGCATAATTGGCTCTTCCTTCATGATCTCTTCCTGCTTTTATAGCTACATTATCATCTCCATTATCAAAAGTCACATTCTCGATTAAAACATCTTTTGCATATTCAGGATCGATACCATCGTTGTTATAATTTAAAGATTTATAACTAATTCCACGAACGGTAATGCTCTCGGATTTTAAAAGATGTAAACACCAAAATGGCGAATTTTCTATTCGAATATCTTCAACTAGAATATTTTTGCATTTAAAAAACTGTATCATTTGCGGACGTAAGAAATAACCTTCCCCAAACTTTCTATCTTTCAAAGCGGTAGCATTATGATTCATTTCCCGACTCAAATCTTTTCCTTTTCCTTCTTTTGCTTTAAAGCTTTTCCATGTTTTTCCGCCTTCTCCATCTATTGTACCTTCACCAGTTATTGCGATATTCGAACATTCATAAGCATAAATTAACGGACTATAATTATAAAGCATTGTCCCCTCCCAACTTGTTAAAACCATTGGCAAGTAATCTTCAGGTTTGTCACTAAACTTGATTTTTGCGCCTTTCTCTATTTTAAGATTTACGTTACTTACAAAATGAATTGGTCCATTAATTTTATAGACTCCTTTTGGAACAATTATAGTTCCGCCATTATTCTTTTTACACAATGCCATTGCTTTATCAAACACCGCTTTGTTATTCGTAATGGAGTCTCCTTTCGCTCCTAATTTCAAAACATTAATTTGATAAGATGGAATCACGGGAAGCTGAATTCTCTTGACAATTGAATCTACTTTAGCCGTTGGAAATTCATTAGTCTGACCAAAAGAAATCCATGAAATGAATAAAAAAATGAAGTACTTGAAATTCATATATTTTTTATTAAGATTCTAAGTTGCAAACATCCTAAGTATTTGGTTCATTCTGAATACTTAATTCTCTTCTCAACTTAATTAATGTTTATTTGATAATTGTGGAACTCGAATACCAATTTGCTTTCGAATCTTTTAAGATGTTTTCTATGGTATATTTTTCTGCTTCTTTCTTTGTAAGCTGTTTCGACCATGAAACTCTTTTGGTTGGCTGAAAGCCTTCGCCTGTACAATTATATTCTGCATAAAAAGCATTTTTTTCTGCTTCAGGCTTAGACCAATTTTCCCAACCTTCAGGTTTTATCTGTTTTCCCATATCGCAATTGATGTAAACTGTTTTAGCATAAAAACGCCATGGTCTCCCTAAATAAACATCTGTTGCTGCGGGTTCTGCAGTTAATTTGCAATTTTTAAAAACAAATCCAAAAGCCGTATTTTGCGGAGTAGAAGCAGCGGTTATATAAGAACTTTTAATACTGTGAATTTCACAATTTTCGAATAAAGCTGTTGCTCCTCCAAAAATAAAATCTGTTGTACCTTCGATATAACAATCTTTAAAATATTGCTTTGCATCTTTTCCTGACAGGTACAAAGTATCCTGATTTCCTAAAAGAATACAATTTGAAATTTTAGCACGATTTGCCACTACAGATAATGCAATACCTTGACCACGATCTCCAGAAGCATTTTTAATGGTTAAATTTGATGCCAAAAAATCATCGCCCTCCACCAAAAGTGTGTACGTATAAAAAGTACTGTTTCTTCCTAAACTGATTTTCGAAAAGTTATCATCAAAAGTAATAATGGTTTTTTCTTTACTTTCACCTTGTAAAACTACATTAGTATTCCATTCCGGAATTCTAACTTTTTCATTGTAAATTCCGTTCTTTACATAGATCGTAACTTTTTCATATGGAAATGCAGGGCATGCATAAACAGCATCTTGAATTTTCGTAAAATCCCCTGTTCCATCTTGTGCAACGGTAATTAAACTAACGTTTTTTTTTTCTGAAGCTGAAACTTTTGTTCCATTTTTAACTGCCCATGCATCGTATTTTTTCAAAACCTCGCTTGGCGCCTCAGTATACCAAGAATACCCATTACGTCTTTCAGAACCAATTTCGTCCAAAGATTTTTTCTTGATTCCGTCACGATCGCAAAAGAAAGGTTCATTAGTATCGAGATCCATAAACCTTGCCCAAAGTGGCTCTGCATTTTGCTTTACAATCATCTTTTTATCAATAACTTTTCCAGCATCATTCAAAACACGTTTCTCTTCCAGATTCGTAATTTTTGTTTTTTCGAACCACGCTTTAGCACTTTTTACTGCCGTAACTATTTCGGCTGAAGGTTTTTCAATTGACATTAAAAGCAAAACAATCTTTGTCGATTCGTAACCACTAAGCGATGCTAATTCAAAAGCTCTTGCATTTGCAGGTGCAAAAGTAACTTCGTCATGCTGAGCACACCAAGCTGTTAAAACACCATTTTGTTTGTATTGTGTTTTTAGAATACAATCAATTCCTTTATCAAAAGATTTTTTTGCCTTCTCAACAATTTCTGCCGATGGTTTTATACTGTAATAATCTGTTTGCTGTCCAACTTGTTTCATGATATTCAATATGTTTACCATCGAATCATCATTATAAGTAATATGTGTATAATATCCTTTTTTTAGAGGATAAAACTGAGGCCAACCACCATTTTTATACTGCGCTTCAAACAAATAATTAAGTCCCTTTAAAAATGATTCTTTGTAGCGTTCATCTTTTACTTGTGCATACATTTTCGACATAAAAAGCATTTCCTGAGATGTTGCTCCGTTGTCTGTCGTTATTTCATGCAAATCACTTTTGAGAACCAATAAATCCTTTTTTTGTTGTGGCGTTAACTCTTGCTGCATTTGGATATTTTTGGGCCATCCGCCAATATCTCTTTGATAAAGCAAAACGTTTTCGGCGATTTTTTTAGCCTCGTCAGTTCCAAACCAAGATGCATCATTTTTGCGAATAATATCCGGCCACTTTTTGTACGTATTTTGTGCATTTAGTGTAACACTCAAACCTAACACAAAAAAGAGAACTATTTTTTTTAATTGAATCATTTTACAAGTATTTTTAAAAACAATATTTTCTATACTATTATTTCTTACTTACAGTTTTAGATTTTAACATCAAAAAAACATAAATTGTAAGAAAAATCATTTAAACAAATTTTAAGACACCATTTTGAACTCCAATGTAAAATGGTATCGTTTTTTTTATTTCTTTTAATACAAACGAGCTATTCGATCCGTTTTTTCAAAATCAAAATTATAATTTTCTATCTCTAGTTTTTTATTTCGAAATTCTAAACCAATCTACCGCCACATTACCCGAATCATTTGTTACTTTTTGACTTAATGCAAAAAGACCTACTTTCGCCCCAATCCATTTCCCTTCCTTGGCAATAAAATTAGTTCCAATCGATTCATATTTTTTATCATCTAAACTGTAGAAGAAATTGCATACACCACCTTTTTTAATTTTAACTCTCAAATAGATTATATTGTTGGTAATTAGAATTGGTTTGGTTTCATTCTCTAAAATTGTTTTATCAAAGTTCCCAGTCTTTTGACTCAAATATAATTTTCCGTTATTGCTTTTAAAACACAAATAGCTATAATCTAATCCCATAACCAAAAGCCCAGTTGATTCTTCGTTTAATCTTGTATTAAAAGTCAGTTTTGTTGTTGCTGTAAATTCTTCGGCAGGGAATTTTTGCAACAGTAAATTTGGTGCTTCAAATATTTTCTGACTGTCTTTTAAGGTAGTTTGACAGAATAAATTTAAATATCCTAAACTTGTTGGAAATCCCCAGTTAATCTGAGAATTTGCTTGCCATTGCCATTGCAAACCTAATTTTGGTTCATTAAACTCATCAGATTCTGCAGGAGTTTCAATTGAATATTTCTTGCCTACATTTGGTTTTTTGAATGTCGTAACCGGTTTACCAATTCCATTCTTGTCAAAATCTTGTCCCATTACTGGCCAATCTTTTTCCCATTTCATAGGCTGAAGATGTACAATTCTGCCATAAGCACCTTTGTCCTGAAAATGAATAAACCAATCTTCGCCCGTTTGCGTTTGTACCCAAGCACCTTGATGTGGTCCGTTTACAGTCGTTTTTCCTTGTTCAAGAACCTTTTTCTTTTCATAAGGACCATACACATTTTTAGATCTCAAAACAGTTTGCCAACCTGTTGCAACTCCACCGGCAGGGGCAAAAATGTAGTAGTAACTATTTCTTTTGTAAAACTTTGGGCCTTCAATAGTTTCTTCACCGTCATGTCCGTCAATTACCATTACTTCATCATTATTAGCAACTGTACCATCGGCATTCATGCTGCAAACTACTATTAAACTCTTAATTTGAGCACGACTCCCTGCAAAGGCATGAACTAAATAAACTTTACCATCATCATCCCATAACGGACTTGGATCTATAAGTCCGATTCCTTTTTTTACTAAAAGGGGTTCAGACCAAGGTCCTTGCGCACTTTTGGCTTTTATCATATAAATTCCAAAATCGGGATCAGGATAATAAATGTAAAATTCATTATTATGAAAAGTAATACTTGGCGCCCAAACTCCATTGCCATGTTGTACTTTATCGTAAGTTTCAAATGGTGGCTGTTTTGCAAGTGCATAACTTATAATTTTCCAATTTACAAGATCTTTCGAATGCAAAATAGGCAATCCAGGAATACAATTAAATGACGATGCGGTCATGTAAAAATCATCTCCTACACGCACGACATCAGGATCTGAATAATCGGCATGGATTATAGGATTTGTATAAGTTCCATCTCCATTATCGGGAATCCAGACTTGAGCTATATTCTTTTGCAATGAGAATATTGAGAGCAGAAGGAAGATTTTTAAAATTTTCATTTTGGTAATACTTTTTAATTAAACCCGACAGGTTTTAAAAACCTGTCGGGTTTGTAGGCGGAGTTCCTTGTGTTCCTTCTCCCGTCCCGAAGCTTCGGGATCGGGATCGCTCAGGATGACAAAGGTTTGCGATGCTTCGACTTCTCTCAGTAAGACAAAAGAGTATCATCACTCATAACCTATAACCCATAACTCATAACTCATAATTTATAAAAACTATCTATTCAATTCTATAGCAGCCAAGATAAAAGGCCCAGTCGCTTTAGGATCGTTGTCTTTTTTTCTTTCATTTACATAATAACTGTAAGAACCATCACGATAAGGTGTTCCGCCTAAACCAGCTACCTGACAAGCTTGTGTAAGTGTAATTCCACCATCTGCATCTACTTTTGTAATTAATTTAGTTGTTAGACCATCAAAAGCTTTATTTGCCAATTTTTTATATTTTGCAGGTAAATATCCTTTGTTAACTCCTTTTGCAAAAGCATAAGCAAACATAGAAGATCCTGATGCTTCAAGATAATTTCCTTCGGCAGCACCTTTGTCTGTTACCTGATACCATAAACCAGATTTAGGTTCTTGATATTTAGCCAAAGCTGCACAAGCGTTATTCAAATACTTTACTAATTCTTTTTGTTTTGGATGATCTTTTGGCATATAATCTAAAACATCAACAAGTGCCATTACATACCAACCTAAAGCTCTTGACCAGAAATTTGGAGAATTCCCTGTTTCTTTATTAGCCCATGGCATTTGTTTACTTTCATCCCAAGCATGGTATAATAATCCGGTTTTAGGATCTGTTGCGTGCGATTGAATTAATTCGAATTGTTTTGCGATATCATCAAAGCTTTTTCCGTTTTCAAACGTAAGTGTGTATTGTGCATAAAATGGTTCTCCCATATACAAACCGTCCAACCACATTTGATTTGGATAAATTTGTTTGTGCCAGAATCCTCCGCTTGCTGTACGTGGTTGCTCTGCCAATTGTTTACGTACTAATTGCATTGCTTTTAAATATTTATCTTCTTTTGAAGTTGCGTAAATATCAAAAAGTAAACGTCCTGGTACCACCAAATCGATATTGTATTTATCAAACTCATAGGTTTTAATAGATCCATCAGCTTGCACTAATTCATCTACGTAACCTCTTATATAAGCTTTGTAACGAGCATCTGGATTTTTTTTGTACAATTCTTCTATCGCATGTAAAACCAAAGCATGAACATAATCCCATTTTGGCTTTTTAGAATCGTCGATCATATAAGCTTCAGGATGACGTTTCATTAACGTTAACGCCATTTTATCAGACCATTTTAAATTTTTAGAAATTACTATTTCTTTTTTTGCAGGTTCTTGCGAAGTCACTTTGCAACTCGTAAAAGCCATTAAACAAACCAAAGCAATCGATGTAAAATATCCTTGTCTTCTATTATTTTTCATTTTAAAATATATTTAAATTCTACTATTTTTCTAATTCAAGTGCGGCCAAAATAAACGGCCCTAACCCATGTGAGTTGTCAATTTTTATTTTTTCTTTGATGTAATATTCGTAAGACCCATCGCGATACGGATTTCCTCCTAAACCTGCGCTGGCACAAACTTGTGTGATATGAATTTCTCCATCGGCATCAACGGTAATTAATTTGTTAACTATTCCATCAAAACCCTTTTCAGCCAGTTTTTTATAACTAGATGGTAAATATCCTTTTTTTACGCCTTTTGCAAAAGCATAAACAAACATTTCTGATCCTGATGCTTCAAGGTAATTTCCTTCTTTTGTTGCCGCATCTGTAACCTGAAACCACAATCCTGACGGATCTTGATATTTGGCAACTGCAACAGAAATTTCATTTAGATATTGAATCAATTCTTTACGTTTTGGATGATCTTTTGGCATATAATCCAGAACATCAACCAAAGCCATCATGTACCAACCAATAGAACGCGACCAAAAATTTGGCGAAGTTCCTGTTTCTTTATTAGCCCACGGCATTTGCTTACTTTCGTCCCAAGCATGAAAAAGCAAACCGGTTTTTTTGTCGATGGTGTGTAAATGTATTTGTTCAAATTGTTTTGCGACATCATCCAGATTCTTTCCTTTTTCAAATTCTACTGTGTAATGTGCATAAAAAGGTGTTCCCATATACAATCCATCAAGCCACATTTGATAAGGATAGATCTTTTTATGCCAAAAACCACCGGACTTCGTTCTTGGATGTGTTTCTAACTGCTTTCTTAAGGTTTGCATTGCAGTTAAATAACGCGTGTCTTTTGTTGTTTTGTAAAGATCAAAAAGAATTTTTCCAGCGTTTACATAATCAATATTATAATCTTCCAGTTTATAGTTCATTATTTCCCCTGAACTATTGATAACTGTTTCGCCGTATTCTTTTACATAATTTTCATAAATAGGATTCTTTGTTTTTTTATAAAGTTCCTGAAAAGACATGGTTACCAAACCTAATTTGTAATCCCATTTTGGTTTTTCGTTATTATCGATTTGCCAAGCTTTTGGATCACGTTTCATAATAGAAAGTGCCATTCGTTCTGACCATTTTAAATCTTTAGAAATTGTAATTTCTTTCTTTGAAGATTCCTGAGCCGTCACTTTACAAAATGAAGATACAACCAGGCAAGTTAGTACGATTGAAGCAGCATAATTTTTCTTTCTATTATTTATCATCTTTAAAATGCTTTATGGTTATTTATTCAATTCGATTGCGCTTAACAAAAATGCAGCTAAAGCCGGCGAACTATTGTCTTTTGTTTTACTGTTAATATAATACTGATTTGTACCATCGCGAAAGGGCTTTCCGCCTAAACCTACATTCGATGAAACATTCGAAATAATCACTTGTCCTTTGTCGTCTTTCTTTACAAACTCTTTTACATAAGCATCGAACGATTTTTGCGCCATCTTTTTATAACTTGAAGCTAAATATCCTTTATCTGCACCTTTTGCCAAAGCATAAATAATCATTCCAGATGATGAAGACTCTAAATAATTGCCAGCCATTTCTGGTTTATCAGCAACCTGATACCACAAACCTGATGCACTTTTATTTTTGTCTACGCTTTTTGCCATTTGATTCAAATATCCAACCAAAGTCTTGTAATTTTTATTTGTTTTAGGATAATAATCCAGTGTTTCTACCAAAGCCAGCATATACCAGCCAATTCCGCGTCCCCAAATAGTTGGTGATGTTCCTGTTTCCGGATTTGCCCAAGCGATTTCTTTACTTTCATCCCACGCATGATAAACCAATCCTGTTTTTTTATCTACAAGATGATTTTGTACCAATTCAAATTGTTTTGCAACATCGTCTAAAGCTTTACCGTTTTCATATTTAACGGTGTATTCAGTATAAAAAGGTTCAGCCATGTACAAACCATCAACCCACATTTGATTTGGATAAATTTGTTTGTGCCAAAATCCTCCGCTTGCAGTTCTTGGCTGACTTTCAAGCTGAGTTCTTATTTGCTGTAACACTTTTAAATAGCGCTTATCTTTTGTTACATCATATAAATTAAACAACAATTTTGCAGGATTTGCACAATCAATATTGTATTCTTTTATATCATACTTTTTGATGTTTCCATCGGCATCAATCATTTCATCTGCATATCCTTTTATATAATTGAGATATACTTTTTCATTTGTTTTTTGATACAATTTTTCAAAAGCAGATAATACTAAACCCATTTTATAATCCCATTTTGGTTTTTCAGTTCCGTCAATCTGCCAAGCATTAGGATATTTATTCAAAATAGTAATTACTGTTCTTTCTCCCCATTTTGAATTAGGCTTAACAACAAATTTTTCTAAGCCATCTTTATCTTGTGCAAAAGCCAAAACATTGCAAAACAGAAATAAAACAACTGCTGTTTTTTTGCAATTCATTTTTAGTAAAACAGGATTACGTTTCATTACATTTTACTTTTTTTGTTCAAAATTTCTAGTTTTTGGTCTAAATATTTCACAAATTCTTCTTTCGATTTAATACCATTTGGTTCTTGTTCCCAAGCACCTAAAAGATAAAAAGAAGTCGCTTTTGTTGTTGGTTTAAATACCAAAAGATAATCTAAATCAGTTTCTGGAGCATTTTCAATAGTATTAACTTCATAAAAAATTGCCATACCTAATTTGTCCGGAACTAGCGATTGTACGCCATAAGTTGCGATATATGCCCACTTTTTATTTTTACTAACTTTCTTTAAAAACTCAGTGTTTTTTTGTTTTGCAATTCCGGTACAAATTCCTTTAATTTCTTTTGAAGCCTGAATTTTATGTTGTGTATAAAGTTGGTCTGGTTTAATAGTTAACTCTGATGTAAAATCGATTTTATCAGAGGCTGTTTTCCATCCATAATACTGCACTTTTACAACTGATTCTGTAGTTTTATTTGCAACGGTTGCAATAGTCGAATCAACTTCACGAAAGTGCAATTTTTCATTGTTTAAATAACGATCAATAGACCCAATTCCGATCGCTTTTCCTGCTTTCAAAATATCAGCTCCCCAATCGCTCATTTCATGATAAGAATCAAAATTATCCTGACCAACTCTTGGCAAAATCATCTCTGGAGTTTTCTTTCCAAAAATATCAATTGCATTTCTCCAATCTAAGTACAAACGATATCCAATTCTATTGCTTTCCCATCCCGGACCTTCGTAACGAATATCAAATGAATGATCTGTATGTTCCGGAGCCAATTTTAGTCTGTCAACATTTTTAAAAACAGTACCGCCAATGTATTTACGTCCTTGCCATTTTCCATCTGTTTTTGCAGATATTTCGGCATAGGTTTTAGCCGTTTTTATATCGTATTTTTTTTGAGCATTAACTGCTGTAATACCAACTAAAAGTAAAGTCGCGAATGTGATTTTTGTTTTCATTTTTTACTATAATTATTTAAATATTCTGTCTAAAAATTGTGTGGTATAGACCACTGTTTCATCAAACCAAGGTTGAAAAAACCAAAAAGAATGCGGTGAATTCTGAATTGTTTTTACTTCGCTGTAAATCTCATTTTGATTTAAAATTGCAATCATATCATCTCTGCCTGCATGAAACCTATCAAAACTGCTGTTTACAAACAATGTTGGCGGCGTATTTTTATTGGTATGATTTAGA
>Ga0302173_10001230_pt1 | contig 12962 bp, 9 predicted proteins | sample I_Fen_N3_1_FD_198785 | JGI IMG/M metagenome (GOLD analysis project Ga0302173, IMG submission 198785) | Peat permafrost microbial communities from Stordalen Mire near Abisko, Sweden - I_Fen_N3_1 | ecosystem: Environmental > Terrestrial > Soil > Wetlands > Permafrost | place: Sweden: Abisko... | reverse complement strand
TTCTGTTGCACTCTGATAATTTTACTTTTCCTAATTTCTCTAATTGAACATGGGTTTCTGTGAATTTAATTTTATCTGTATCATGGTAGAAAGAAGGTTTTGACTTCCTTCTGCTCTTGAATCTTGGCTTTTCAGATAACCCTTCAAAAAACTTCTTATAGGCTTCGCAACCGTCTTTAACAGCTTGTTTAGCTATATTATTAGATACTGTGTTTAGCCATCGATATTGTTCTGTTTTCTTTAGTTGTGTTATTTCTTTTCTTAAATCATTATCTGATATGAACTTTCCACCATTTTTATGGGTGCCCTTTAGGGTATAGTTTTCTTCTTGTCTTGCTAATGTCCAATTATAAATAAATCTTGCTGTTCCAGAAGCTTGAAATAACTTAGAATTTTGTTTGTCATTTGGCTCTAATCTAACTTTGATCGCCAGTATCATTCTCTAACAACTCCTTAATCATCTTCTTTGCTTTATTGGCCCTTTTGCCCTGAAGTCTACAACTAAAAACTGTAACAATTTGAATTAAATCCGCATTGTCCTGCTTCTTCAATCATTATTTTATTCATATTAAAAGTTTCAACAACATCACCATTTTCAAGATTTTTTAAAAGTTCTTTATCAAATTCTTTTCCATATGGTGAATATGAATATGATCCTTCTTCTTTAAGTTTATGAGATAAATCTCCGCTAGCTATTATTACAACTTTTCTATTTAATTCTTCTGCTACTTTTTTTATCTCCATTCCAAATTTATATAAGTTTATGTCACCTATCATAGAATAAGTAATGTGAACTAACTTGTAATCATTATAATATTTATTAACGAAATATAAAGGCACTATAGTTCCGTGATCCAATTCATAATTGCATTTATATTTTCTTAAAGTACTTGAATCTACGAGAACTGAAGCTATACCTTCTAAATGACAGGCTGTTCCAAGCTTAATATTAAATTCTTTATCAATAGGAATATCCATTTTTATATTGGCACATCTAAATTGACTTAAATCTCCAGATATCCTTTCTTCATTTGATATGGCTATAGCATCAGAAAACATAGTACCATGAGGAGTTATAACTATTATTGTATCAGGTTTAATATCTGCTATTTCTCTTCCTATTTCATTACAAGCCAAACTTGTTGCTTCAATCTTTTTTTCTTCACCTTTACATATGTCTGGAATAATTATTGGTGGATGTGGCATTAAATAATATCCCGATATATTTTCCATAGTCATAATAAAATCTTCCTTTTTTATTATCGTATTCAGGCATATAATACAAACTATACTACATATTTACTCCTTGTTCTTTTTCGATTAAACCTTACTAAATATGAAATAAAATAACAAATTAAATATGCCTAACAATATTATCTCATTTTTAATAATATTTATTAGTGTTAATAAACTTAGACATAATCAAAAAAATAATAAGTCAAAATTCTAGTCTATTTTGAACTTGTTATATTCTTTCATATGCCTTATTAAATAAAATAAGCATCCATAATTATTATATTTCCTCACTTCAAGCAACACGAAAACCCATGTTTCGTAATATTACCTACATTTTAACCATTATATCTACTTTAAAAGAAATAATTTGACTTATTTTGAAATAGTGTTATTATAAATATTATTTTCACAATGTTCACATACTATATATGTTTCAATTAATAATGTGCAAGTTAAAATTAAGAATAAAGCTATAGGCTTAATTCATCTGTTTATTCTTAATTTAAACTTAGATAACTATCTTTAATGTAAAGGAAGATTAAATATGAAAACAAATGCGAATCACAACAATATTTCTAAAGCAACTTTAGGGGGAATTTTAGTAACACTCGGTGTAGTTTATGGGGATATTGGAACTTCACCACTTTATGTAATGAAATCAATTATTCAAGGGAATGGTGGCTTAGAAAATATATCTGAAAACTTTATTCTCGGAGCCCTATCTCTTATTTTTTGGACCATTACTATTTTAACAACAATAAAATATGTTCTTATAACTTTAAAGGCAGACAATAAAGGTGAGGGCGGAATTTTTTCTCTTTTTACGTTAGTCCGTCATCGTGCTAAGTGGCTTATCATTCCAGCTATGATTGGAGGATCTGCATTACTTGCTGATGGAATGTTAACACCTGCTGTAACTGTAACATCAGCAGTTGAAGGACTAGATCTAATTCCAAGTTTTAAGGCTCTTTTTGGTGATAATCAAAATATTATTATTATTATTGTAATAGCAATAATAACTTTTCTTTTTTTTATTCAGCATTTTGGAACTGATTTAATCGGAAAAATGTTTGGTCCAATAATGCTTATTTGGTTTTCCACATTAGCTATATTGGGAATCATGAACCTTTCTCATGATTGGACATTATTACGTGCACTATCCCCTTACTATGCAATTCAGACTCTTTTGGGCAGTGAAAACAAAGCAGGCTTCTTTATTCTTGGAAGTGTATTCTTGTCAACAACAGGTGCTGAAGCTCTTTATTCAGACCTTGGTCATGTTGGTAGAAAGAATATTTATTGCTCCTGGCCTTTTGTTAAAGTATGTTTATTATTAAATTACTTTGGTCAAGGTGCTTGGTTATTATCAGTAAAGAAAAATGCTACATTTTTGAATGCAGAAGACTTAAATCCATTTTTTAGAATGGTTCCAGAGAAGTTTTTGATTTTTAGTATAATAATTTCAACTTTGGCTGCAATTATTGCTTCTCAGGCATTAATTTCAGGTTCTTATACACTTGTTTCTGAAGCGATTAAATTAAATTTATTCCCTAGACTACATATTAAGTATCCATCTAGTTCTAAAGGACAGCTATATATGCCATCAGTTAATAAAGTTTTGTGGATTGTGTGTATTTTAATTGTTCTTTACTTTAGAAGTTCTAACCATATGGAAGCAGCCTATGGATTGTCAATTACAGTTACTATGTTAATGACAACTATTCTACTATTTAACTACTTATTAAAACAAAAGGTTTCATCTATTGTTGCCATAAGCATGCTTATATTCTTTGGAATATTTGAGATTTCTTTCTTTACTGCAAATATTGTTAAGTTTATGCATGGTGGATATGTAGCGGTTTTAATTGCTTTAGCAATTTTATCTCTTATGTATATTTGGATTCAAGGTCACTATATTAAGATTCGCTTATTAAAATATGTTCAAATTGAAGATTATAAAAAACAACTAAATCTTTTACGTCAAGATATTGACCGTCCTAAATATGCAACAAATCTTGTATATTTAACTAATTCTGAATATACTAATAAAATTGAAAGAAATATAATGTACTCTCTCTTAGATAAAAGACCTAAGAAAGCAGATGTGTATTGGTTTGTTAATATTGTCGTTACTGATAATCCTTATGATGCAGAATATGAAATAGAAACTTTTGGAACATCATATATTGTAAAAGTCCAATTAAGACTTGGCTTCAGAGTAGATCAACGTTTAAATGTTTATCTTCGCCAAATTTCAACTGAGTTAGTTAAAAGTGGAGAAATAAACATTCAATCTAGAAACTATACTATTATGCCTGAACGAAAAGTTGGTGATTTTCGTTTTACTTTACTTGTAGAACAACTTTCATATGAATCAGAATTGAATTTTTGGGAAACATTCATATATAAGACTAAATTATTTGTAAAAAGATTTACTGTTTCTCCATCAAAATGGTTTGGACTTGAAACTAGTGATGTTGATATTGAAAAAGTTCCACTATTTTTGGGTAAGCATAATCGTATGAATTTAAAAAGAATTTCAAAATAATTTCGTTTTCAAATAGATTTCTTATTTAAGACATAAAAAAATAACAAGTCAAAATGACTGCCCATTATTAAATAATGGGCAGTCATTTTAACTTGTTATTGATCTTTTTTCATTTTTTCATCACTCTTAATTTTTTCTATTACTAGTGTACCAATTCCATCTCCCTGAAGTACCTCTTCCAATTCATATACTTCTATAAATCTCAAATATTCATTATCCTTTATTTTTATAACCTCTCCAATCTCTATATGTGTTTTTGTTTCATATACATATTTAAATTCATTTTCAAATAACTCATGTACTTCCTTGGCTTCTTCAATTGTTCCAAAATAAGCAAACTCATAAACATCATACAGATTGTTTCCTTTTGTAACAAACCAAACGCCATCTTTATAAGGTATTTTAATTAAGTTTCTCCATAACATAATAGTTGCTGTATTAGCTAATTCTTTTGCACTATCCTCTTCTGCAATTCTTTTTATTAATGATGGAGTTAATGCATTCCAGCTATATCCATTCACTAATCCCAATAAATTATGCTCTAAAAAACCATATGCTAATTTAGAATATGCGTTGAAAATTTTATTCATATCTTTGCTATTTCCTTCATAGAAAGCAATTACATAATACTTATTCTCTTCCATTCTAGCTAATTCATCTTTTTTACCATGTCCACATTTAATTGTACGGCGAACTATGTTTTCTGGAAGCGGTGCATCTAATCCTATTAATTTAAATTTATGATTATTAATTACCATATTTAAATATAAAGAATCTTTCACATGTGAATCATCAACCGCTTCAAGCTTGACCATAGAATTTTTAACCATATTTATACTATTTATTCTTTTTATTATTGCATCTTTGTTTATTTCAAAAGAATTAGAAAATAATAAATACAGAGCAAAATTTAATTCTTCCTCCTCTTTTACTTTATTTTCTATTACATTCCTACTCTTATTTAACTCTTTTCTCTTTAAAAAATTAAACATTAATACCCCCTCATCTCATAATTCGCATTTATTTAGGCACAATTAAAAAATAATATGTAGTATTCTTGTATATATTTACTAACAATTAATATTTTAATACCTCTAATATCCTATTAGCAATAGCTTTATATCCCTCTGAATTAGGATGAAAATTATCTTGTGCAAGATATTTATCTAAATTATATTTAAAAAGATCATATGTTGGAACAAATACAATATTAGAATACGGTGATAAAAGCTGTTCTGTTTTGTAGTTCCAATCATGAAGTATTTCTAAATTATCTTGTTTAATTTCTTCACCAAACGGATTGTATAAACCAATAACTACTACCCTGCAATTTTTATTTTTACTTGTTACAACGTTAATAATTTCTTTCAAATTATTTAAGTAGTTATTCTGAGCAGTTTTTACATCTGTTGATGATGAAATGTTCTTATTACTTTGAAAAGCCTTAGCTTCATTTCCACCAATTGATATAAAAATAAGATTAGATACTTCTATTGCTTTTAAAGTCTCTTCTTCATGTATAATCGTCAATAGACCTGCTGAGACATCACCATTAACTGCAATATTACTAACTTCTATTTTCTTATTTGTTTTAGCACCCAAGGAATTAGCAACATTCTTCCCAAAACCTAATCCTGTTTCATCACCTGTTCCTTTAGCTAAAGAATCTCCAAGAACTAAAATATTATCTGAATCACTATTTTCACTTAAAATTGATTTACTTTCTTTTGGTTCATTAGTTTCAACTTTTGGTTCTTGATTTTCTATATTAGAACCATTAGTTATTTTAGCAGATATTATAATACTAGCAGAAAAAACTATGGCACTTATTATTGATATTCCTAAAACAACATTCCAAATTATTTTCTTATACATTTTTCCCCTCCATTAGGCACGTAATTAATTAACTGCACCCTTAATCTATTTAGGCATAATCAAAAAGCATATCAGAACTTTTCATGGCATTTTGGACTTGTTATTTTCTTTCATATGCCTTAAACTAATACATCCTGCGTGGTAAATACTTTAAAACTTACAATTAATGATAAACATATCCAAACGCATAATACAATTATAGAAAAATTAAAACTCATTCCTGGAATTATTTCATAAGAACCTTTTAAATATTTAGATAAATTTAGATTTATAGCAAAATAGTATTTAACCAAAGGCCAATCAGATAAGAAAAATTGCAAAAAGCTTCCAGTTATTAACGATGCCATCATTACTCCAATGGAAGTCGCTGTACTTCTAACTAACACCGAAACCATAAATGAAATACTTGCAACTGCTATCATAGAAATCCACCCTAAAGAATAAATTAATATAGCATTTTGCCATTGATATATTCTTATAACATTAGATGCATCAAGTTTTTCTGATACAACTTTAAAACCTGTAGCTACTGGTTCAAACCATCCACCCGTATGAAAAATGATAGTAGATACCATTATGCAAATAACAGCAGTTTCTATAATCATTAAAGTTGTCATAATTATAATTGCAATGTATTTACTTAAAAGTATTTTCCATCTAGGTACAGCCCTAGTTAAAAGAAGCTTTATAGTCTTAGATGAAAATTCTCCAGAAACAATATCACCTGCTAAAATTATAACTAATAATGGTAAAAATAAAAATATAGATTGATTCATAAAATTAATTGTAAATTTTGCTGCATTGGGAGTTATTGGATTTATGTTATTATCTAAGTAATATTGCAATCTTTCGATCTCAATACTAGTTGAACTTTTACTTGAATTTTTATTAAAATTCGTATTATCAGATCTATTAAGCCTATCCTTCAAATCAGAAATTTGTTGTTTCACCAAACCTTGCCAATCATAACTTTGGGTTTGTGAATTTGATTTTGTAAATCTATCTACAGTATTGTTATATTTATAATTTTCACCATAAGCAAACAATGAAATTAGCACTAATAAAATCCCACTTATCAACAAAAGCTTCTTCTTGAGTAATATTTTCGTCACTTCATTTTCTATTAATTTCAGCAAATTTGACACCTCTTTTCAAATAAATTTAATAACTCAGTTTTCAATTATCAATTAATGTTAAATTTATTTCAGAATATTTAAAGATTAATTGAGTATTAAGTATTCATAATTGAGCATTGTTTATTGATATTTAAACTTCTAAATAATTTCATTTCCTTCTGTTAATTTTAAGAATAAATCCTCTAGAGTTTTATTTTTATTGTTTACAAATTTTATCATAATCCCTTCTTTAAAAAAAGAATTATTTATTTCACCAAGCACTGATAAATCGATTTCAGCTTCTAACTTTTCACCTACTATCTTTGAATCTATTTTCCACTGACTCTTTAGTATTTTCATGCCTTTTTCATTATCATTAAGAATCCAAAATACTTCTTGAGTGTTTAAAAGATCTTTTACCATAGCACTTTTTAAAATAATACCATTTTTTATTATAGCTACCTTATCACACATAAGCTCTATTTCAGACATAAGATGGCTTGAAACTAGGACTGATATGTTTCTTTCTTTTGCTAATTTTTTTACTAGATTTCTAAACTCATTTATACCTGAAGGATCTAATCCATTAGTTGGTTCATCTAAAATTAGAAGTTTAGGATTATTTATAAGCGCCTGTGCTAAACCTAGCCTTTGTTTCATCCCTAAAGAATAATTTCTAACCTTATCTTTTATTCTATTTTTCAACCCCACAAGTTCAATAACATCATATATATCTTTTTCACTAATATCTTTACTCATTGCTGCAAACATTTTAAGGTTATCTATTCCACTCATGTAGTTATATAAATCTGGTCCTTCAATTATACAACCTACATTAGACATTGATTTAATATAATTTTCAGTTACTGAATGACCGCAAATTTCTATTTTACCCGAAGTCGGCTTTGAAAGTCCAACTATCATTCTTAAAGTCGTCGATTTCCCTGCACCATTTGGTCCTAAAAAACCTAGAATTTCACCTTCGTCTATGGAGAAATTCAAGTCTTTTACTATGCTTTTTTTATTTATAACTTTTGTAACATTTTCTACAAGAAGAATATTTTTTTTCATAAGCTTTATTCTCTCCCTTTGTTTTCCTTGATTGATCATTGAGCATTGTGCATTGACAATTGCACAATATTCTTTATCTCTTCATAATATTGAATATTGATTTTTTTGTCAACAATTCTAAAAAATATTAAATTTTTAATAGTGCCTAATTATAAATAAAAAACATATTCATTGGGAAATATATCTTTGGAGGTGGTATTATGCTAGTAAAAGATATAATGTCAAATGATATAGTAAGCTTAAATTCAGAGGACTCTATTGAGAGGGCTGCTCAGATGATGAAACAATTTGATGTAGGTTCAATACCTGTATGCAATCAAGAAAAATTAGTTGGAATGGTTACTGATAGAGATATTACATTAAGGTCAGTAGCAGCAGGCGAAAATGGAAATCAACAAAAGATAAGTGATGTCATGACTTCAAATCCTGTTACTGGGAGTCCTGATATGGATGTTCATGATGCAGCAAAAAGTCACATGTAGTTTATCATAACCATATAATATGCAATCAAAAAAATAATAGACCACTATACTTGTCCATTATTTTTTCATGTGATTAAAAAAGATGATGTTGGTTCAATAAAACTAATTTTATTGAACCAACATCATCTATACTATTTTAGGCATAATCAAAAAAATAACAAGTCAAAATTCTAGTCTATTTCGCGTCATACTTCATCCGTATCTTCACCTAATAGCCTACTATGAGGCAAACATACCTCTTCGTCTGACACGAAATATACACATTAAGAAAGAGCAGCTTGCTGCATATCAGAACTTTTCATGGCATTTTGGACTTGTTATTTTCTTTCATATGCCTTAATTTCGTACATGTTTTTTAAATCATTTTATTTTTTATTCGCAATCAATGCTATTCATAATATATCAGAAATACCTATAATACTAGCTTAATTATAAATATCTGAGAACTCTATATTAATATTATCAACATTCGCTTGGTTTGCACAATCCCTTTGAATTTGTGTATCATTTTCCTCTGAAATAACATCAGCAGGTAAGCATATTATAAACTCTGTGCCTTCTCCATACTTACTTTTTACATCTATTGTTCCTCCATGCATTTCAACTAAAGCTTTAACTATAGACAATCCTATTCCACTACCTTCATGACTTCTATTTAACAAAGGATCTATTTGTTTAAATCTTTGAAAAAGCTGTGATAATTTTTCTTCCTTAATTCCTCTTCCTGTATCCTTAACAGAAATAATAACGTAGCTATCTTTATCATATAAGGTAACATTAATTTTATCTCCTGGATTGGTAAATTTAGTAGCATTGGAAATTAAATTAAGCAAAATCCTCTCTAATTTTTCTGCATCGAAAGCCATAATTTTTTCCTCTTCATCTGTATCAAATATAATCGTTCGCGACATATATTGTACATACTCAGCAGTTGATTGAGTTATCTCCTCTGCAACTTGAACTATATTTTCATTTCTAAGCTCCAACTTCATAAATCCAGAATCAATTTTTGTCATATCAATTAAGTTATTTACTAATCTTAATAATCTGTAACAGTTTTGTTTTATGCTATTTGTATAATTTTTAATTTTATCAGTATTTAGGTTTTCACCTTTATTTATAAACATATCAAATAACTGAGCTGTTGAAAAAATAATATTCAATGGTGTCCTTAATTCGTGGGACATATTAGCGATGAATTCCGTTTTTAGTTTATCGTATTGCACTGTTTCTTCTAATAATCTCTCGTTTTCTGCCAACATATTATTAAAACTATTTGCTAATATTCCTATCTCATCTTTACTATCTATATTGCAGCGTACCGTCAAATCACCTTTCCCAGCTATCTCCATACAGGTCTTCAACTTACTAATAGGTTTAACTAACGTATTGGTCAAAAACAATGCTATAATTCCAGCAAAAACAATTATTATTAATCCAGTAACTATTGTCGTTCCAAAAATTGATTTAGAGGACGCACCTAGTTCTTCTAAATCGACGGTAGTAATTATATACCAATTCCAAGGCTCAAAGTATTGATAATAAGCATCCTTCTTAATTCCACCATAAGTATACTCAATTCTTCCACTTTTACTTGAATGCATTTTTTGAACTAAATCATACTGACTTTCTGTCTTCACTTCATCAGTAGGATGAAGAATTACATTTCCATCTGAATCTAGTATATATACATAACCAGTTTTTCCGAGTTTAATAGCACTTAATGTTTTCTGCAAATAATTGTTGAGAATTTTATTTCCTATACCTATTGCCCCTATAACTTTTTTATCTTTATCAAGTAATGGTTTCATACTTGATACATAGCCAAGGCCTTCTATTACAATTTCACCAGTATATTCCTCATTATTAATTATTTTATCATAAGCAACTGAATTACAGGGTATATATGTACCTATTACTTCCTTTTCCTCTTCAAAAATTGTACTAGCAACTCTTATAAGCTTATTATCATGCAATAAAAATATAGTTGCAACAGCACCTGTAGACTGTTTGAGATTATCGACTATAGTATTATCTAAGGATAATCTTTGCTTTCCAGCATATAAAACTGGTAATTTAAATTCTCCAATTTCTATATTTTCATTATAGTCTACATTTAAATCACTCAAATTATTTAATAATGTATTTGCAAAGTTTGAGTCCCCGTAGGATTTTTCAGTAAGCAAATCATTTCTTACACTCAGAGTTGTATTTATTGATTCTGCTAAACGTTGACTTTTTTCATTTACCTCACTGAAGATGGCATTTTTTGATTTTTTTGCGACTAAAAAACCTAATATGCTTACCGCAAATACAATTAAAACTAAATAGCTGATCATAAGTTTATATTTTATTCTCATTTTTCACAACTTCCCCCTGGTTAATTATGTAAACTAATATCTAAAATCAAATATCACTTTTATAAAATATCTATTAATTTGACTTAGGATATATTCAACATCATACCACATTGATCATATTTTAACAAAAAAGGCAACCTTTCTTAATTATTATGACATTAAGAGATATTCATCCAATTCATGGCAAAAGGAATATTCTCAATACTGAAAATATCCCTTTTTTAAACGGTCTAAAATGAAATTGTCTTATCTCTAATTATCTTCTAATGCTTGTAGTAAAGTTTTAGTATCAAAAGGTTTTTTAATATAGGTCTTAGCTCCCAGTTGTATACATTTATCTTTCACGTCTTCGTATCCTACTGCTGATATAACAATTACTACTGCTTCAGGATTAATATTCATTATTTCAGTTAAAACATTAATTCCATCCTTATCAGACTCAGACATGTTCAAATCTAAAGTTACAATATCTGGTTTTTCACTTTTGAACAGCTCTATTGCCTCATCTTTATTTGATGCCTCATAAATTATATACAAACCTCCTTTTTCAACAATCTTTGCTACAAACATTCTCATATACGATGAATTATCAATTATCAATACCTTTTTCATATTATAAACCCCTTATATCCGTAATTTTTTATTTTATTTAATTAATGATTTTTAAAATCTATTTAGGCACATGAAAGAAAATAACAAGTCCAAAATGCCATGAATATTTTTCATCAGGCAAGGAGGTGGATTGTGCTCATAGCAAGCCTATTAGTGCAATCTGCCGACGTAGGATGATGGAAAATAGGCTAGCAGATGGACTTGTTATTTTTTTGATTGTGCCTTAATGAAGTAAATCCTTTATTTGAATAAAAAGTCTAGCACATTCATCCATTTCCTCTTCAATAACTTTTTCCTCAAGCTTTATGGCTAATTCATGAATCGAAGTTATCCTAAAAGTTCCCGATGAACCTTTCAACTCGTGAGTGAGCTTTGCCAATTTATTAAAATCATTACTCTCCACAGCTTCATCAATACCTTCAAATAATTCTGGCAGATATTTTATATATTCTTCTAATATTTCTTTTGCATCATCTTTTTCAAGTCCTGTGATTTCAACGAAGTTATCAATATTATTGTCTATTATACTATTATATTCGCATACTGGTTCTATTTTTTTAGTACTCTCATCTATCATGTTAAACATAATATCAAAATTAATAGGTTTACTAATATAATCATCCATTCCAGCTTCAATGCACTTTTCTCTGTCACCCGCCATTGCATTAGCTGTCATTGCAATAATTTTAGTATGCTTTTTATCGCCTTCAAAAAGTCTTATTTTATATGTACTTTCATATCCATCCATTACTGGCATTTGGCAATCCATAAAAACAATATCATAATCCTTTTCTGACACTACCTCTAATGCTTCACTACCATTTACAGCTACATCGCAAGTCATATCATGGGATTTAAGTATACTTATAAATATTTTACGATTCATTTCATTGTCTTCAACAAGTAGAATCTTTGGTTTTAATGAATTCTTAACTTCTTTAACCACATGTTTTGTTACAACTTGCTGTTCTTCTTCATCTTCTTTTTTCAAACCCAATACTATAGCAATACAACTAAGTAAATCATCTTTTCTGAAAGGCTTGGACAAATATCCTGAGAATCCATGTTCTCTTGCAACCTTACCATCTCCAATTTCAGTTGCAGAAGTTAGAAGTATTAATTTAATATCCTTTGCAAGAGGTATACTTCTTAATGTGGTTGCAAGTTCATAACCACTCATACCTGGCATTTGATAATCTAGAAGAGCAATACTTATTTTATTTTTTGTGCTGTCATTTGAAATGATTGTAGTGATTGCACTACCAGCATCTTTAGCTTCAAATACCTTAAGTCCTGTTCCTTCAAAATATGAACTAACAATTTTCCTATTATTTGCATTATCATCAACAATCAGTATATTCACACCATGAAGATTTTCAAAGGAAAATTTAGGTTTTAAGACTCTTTCAGCTATAGGAAAACGAACATCAAATTTGAACGTTGACCCTTTCCCAGGTATACTTTCAACAGAGATTTCACCACTCATCATTTTAACTAATTGACTAGATATAGCAAGTCCAAGTCCTGTTCCTCCATATTTTCTAGTTGTAGATGCATCTGCTTGATTAAAAGATTGAAAGAGCTTACTAATATCCTCTTTGCGGATTCCAATTCCAGTATCCTTTACCTCAAAACTAAGTACAGCTATTTCATTCTCTTCCTC